>Ga0315281_10000292_pt1 | contig 67846 bp, 62 predicted proteins | sample YL17G07_0_MG_FD_204540 | JGI IMG/M metagenome (GOLD analysis project Ga0315281, IMG submission 204540) | Sediment microbial communities from Yellowstone Lake, YNP, Wyoming, USA - YL17G07_0 | ecosystem: Environmental > Aquatic > Freshwater > Lake > Sediment | place: USA: Wyoming | collected...
GCATGAACCGGAAATGAATATGAAAAAAATCTCACTAATCTTGTTTGGGGTTTTAGGCCTCAACATCCTGTTCGCCAAACAGGCATTGGCTGTCTGCCCTGTTTGCACGATTGCCGTGGGAGCGGGCGTCGGGCTGTCGCGCTGGCTCGGCATCGACGATTCGATTACAGGTCTTTGGATCGGCGGCCTGACCGTCTCCATGATCACTTGGACGCTCTCATGGTTTGACAAGAAAAATTTTCGCTTTCGTTGTCGGACCCTGGCGACAATTATCGGCTACTATCTTTTGATAGTCGTGCCGCTGTACTTCATGGGTATCATGGGCAATCCGCAGAATACCTGCGCTTGCGGTTTGGATAAGTTGCTGGTGGGCGTAATCACCGGCAGCTCCGCCTTTTGGTTTGGCGCAAGCTGGTATTTTTATTTGAAAGAAAAGAACAACGGCCATGCCTACTTTCCCTTCCAAAAAGTGGTCATGCCTGTTTTGCCCCTGATCATTTTGAGCATTGTCTATTATTTTTTAACCAAATAACGTTATGAGCAACGCCAACGACGACCAAAACCCCATAAAAAACCTCAACGAATTCATCCAAAAGGTGGACGAGATGAAGAAACAGGACAAGATGGATCTGTCCTCGGATCAGGATCTGACCATCGCCATCATGAATCTGGTCAGCATTGAGGAGCATTTCTTCTTCTCGGGGGCCAAGACCGGGAAAACCGAGTATTATGACATGCTCAAGGACGTGCGCGAGATGAGGAAAGAACTGCTGAAAAAAATCATCAAAGAATACGAGGGGGAAGTCTGGTGCATATCCAAACACTTGTTAGCGGCCAGTTATCGGCTGATGGAAGTCGGCACCAAGCAGCTCGGCATGGGTAAAAAGGATGAAGCGTACGACCTGTTCGGCAAAGCGTACAATCTGTATTCGCTCTTTTGGGGCTTGAACCTGAAGCTGCTGAACGTCGGGGATATCAAAAAGATAGACGAGAACGCCTTGAACAAGCAGGATGAGGAGAAGAAAGGATTCATAGGTAAATTGGGCGCGCTCGTCAAAAAAGCGATCGATTGCTGCATCGAATAAACTAGAAACCGCACGCAGAAAGATTTAACAATCAATAAACCAAATTTACCCCTGTAAGGAATAATCAGGAATAAATGAACACGTCGGCAGATTCTCTATAGCAGTGCGGACAACCTCGACAATGCGACCCCACCAACAGCCGACCTGACACCAGGTCGGTTTTTGGTATACAATTGTTATTGATTGAAATCGTTGAAAGAAAAATATTAAACTGAGTTATGAAACCATCCATATTCGACAAGCCGGAACAATCGCACCGCGGCGAAACGCAACAGCGCGAACCGAAGCTGCCCACGCTCCGTCGGGCCAAGCCTCCGGTCGTGTCTGAAGATCGTATTCGCGAAATCGAAGGTTTTTTCCGCATCCGTCAGCAAGTCGAGGCGCAGATGGTTGACGGCATGCTTGGACAATTGAGCGCAGGGCCGGATCAGATGGATGAAGTGGTGTACGACATGCTGCGCGCTCTTAAGGACAAGTATGACAAGACGCCGGATGTTTCGTCAGAAGAAAGGCAAAAAGATTTGTCTGCTTTGTTGGAAGTGCGCAACGGTCTGACGGCGGTTTTCCGCAAAATTGACCTGGTTCGCGACAGGGTGGCTAAGGGCATCAAAGAGCGGCGCAAAATGGAATTGGTAAAAATGGAACTTGAGGAACGCAGAAAGAGGGAAGCCGAAGAAGCGAGTTTGTGGGGCCGCATCAAATCCGTATTCGCGCCCAGGGAACCCACGCCCATCGCCATCTCCGGCAAACGCGGCCGTCAGATAGAGTTGGTAAAAGTGGATGATGAGAGCGAGCAATGTCTTAAGAGGCTGAAAGAACGCCGTGATGAACTTTCCATGGTCATGGAAGAAGTGGACGAGGCCATGAAGTTTTTGCGGCAGATGGAGAAAGCGGCATAAGAAATCCAAAATATAAAATGACCCTCACGGGTCATTTTTATATGGATTCGTTAATCCGGTCTGGTCTGGGATTCAAAAACATGTTTCAGGCCGGCGCGCGATTGCATGTAATCGGGCATGAACGGCGGTTTGCGGTGTACGATCAGATGGTTCAGACGGCGTAAAAATTCCAGGGCTTCTTTGCGCGCGATGACCGACGAGGCGGGAATGATCCCGCCTTTCTCATCCGTGCGTTCGTGCAGCAAGCGGTAGGTATCGGACAAGGCGTTGGCCGCCGCGCCTTTTTTTACGTGTTCGGGCAGCGCCGCGGCCGCGGCCGGATCCATTTTGCCTTCGGTGAACAAGAGATGGTTCTTGATTTCGTCGAACAAGGCGCGCATCTGGTCCACCGCCTCGTCGTCCAGCAGCCAATCCTCGTGTTGTTCCGCGATTTCCATGGGGAACGACAGGTAGGAATCGACGGGCATTTCGGTTTTTTGCACCCGGCCGTCCGGGCCGGCGATGTTGAAGGCTTGCGCATAGCCGTTGGCATAACCGTTGTCAATTCCCGAGAATTGACGGGTCACGGGATCGTAGAAAAAATTGTTCATGTGCCGGTCCGTGCTTTTTATCAGATAATCGAAACACCCCAGCCGCATGAGCGATTTGCCGCCCGGATGCGCCGGACCAATCTCCAACAGACGTTTGGCTTCTTCGTCGGACAGCGGTTCGCCCGGCGCTCCGGCCTGGGCCGTGGCGAATGACCCGTCTTTTTCGCGCAGGGCGGTCGGCGGAATCACGCCAAAACCGACCAGCCGATCCAGGGCGCCGGCCGCGTATTCGGACCGGTAAGCGCGCCCGCTGTCCATGTTGCGGATGTTCAATTTATCCAGGCTCAGCGCCACGTCATTGGGTGCGATGCCGTAACATCTTGCGATGTTCCTGCGGGTGATATCGCGTTCATGGGCCCGTCGTTCCGCATAAGCCAGCCGCTCAGCGTGTTTGGACTCGTCGTGCGGTTGGACTTGGGTTACGAGGATGCCGTCGCTAATCTTGCTGACATTGCGCATCAAGCGGCCAGTCTGCGGATCGATGAAGAAGGAGAGTTCGCCGAGTTCCGATTTGACGTAGGCCGCGATTTCTCGGCCGTCATCCAGGCGGACGATGCATTGCGCGACTTCGTTGGTCAGTTGCACGATGCCGCCGCCTTGTTTCAGTTCCACCTCGCGCAGGGCGTTCACGGCCTGGATTGTGCGCAGGCCTTCGTCCGTTCCGCGAGCGACATCCCGCCTGACGGATACTTGCTCCAGGTTCTCCTCGACGCCCGCGGCTAAATTCCAGATATGCGCGTGCTCGAACCTCAGGGCGGCTTCGCCGGGCGGCAGAGCCGGGGTTATTTCCGGCGCAAGTTTCGGCTCGATGCGCCTGACGCCGAAGCTTTGGCGCAATGTCCGACGGTCCTGGGATGCGTCAGGCGGGGCCACCGTGTTCATGGTCATACGTCAGGTGCGTTTTTCCGGCGTGGCGCGGAAGCGCCACGCCTGGTTGCCGGCGTCCGGCAGGGCGTCTAAAAAGACGGCGCCGTCTTTGGGATAGATCGCTCCTTTATGGAGCGCGTCCGGCACGCCGAACATGGCCAGATGCCCGCGGACTTTTTCCGGCAACAACGACAGGTCCGCGCTGCCGTCAGGGTTCAGTTTGATGGCCGCAGGTTCGGCTTCTTTGCCAAGCGCGTCAGCGGCAAAGAAATACACGCAATTTACGGGATTCATATGCACGTATTCTATCGGCAAAACTCCGGTTTGTCATGTCGCTGGGATTGACTTTGTGCAATCTTAGTGGTGAGATCGTCTGGCACTTCGACAAACACAACGGAGCCTAAAAACAGTTCATCATGTTTATCAGGTGGCACGTTCATCACGATCGGATCTAGGTCGTGATAAACGTGGAACGTGATGAACGGTAGTTGATGGAGGTCAGATGAATTCAGACAATCCGAAAGAAGCGGACAAGTCGCGCAAGCATATCGTAGTCCTTGGCGGGGGAACCGGGACGTTTACCGTACTCTCCGGCCTCAAGCGCCATGCGGTCGATATTTCGGCCATCGTGTCCATGTCGGACAACGGCGGTTCGACCGGCATATTGCGCAACGAGTACGGCGTGCTGCCCGCGGGCGATATCAGGCAGTGCCTGGTGGCGCTTTCTGCCGGCGACGAACTCATGCGCCGCCTGCTCATCTACCGTTTCAACGACGGCCCGTTCGCAGGCCACAACTTCGGAAACGTGCTGCTGGCTGCTATGGAAAAAGTCTGCGGCAATTCGCTCATGGCCGTGAGCCAGGCGCATCGCATTTTGAACGTGCGCGGCCAGGTGATACCGGTTTCGTCGGTGGCGTCCAATTTGTACGCCGAACTGACAGACCGGACCGTGGTCGAGGGCGAACACGCCATCGACCAGCCGACCAGCGTTCGCGCTCCGATCAGCCGCTGTTTCCTGGATCCTCCTGTCGAGGCCAATCCCGAAGCCGTGAACGCGATCCGCGAGGCAGACATGATCGTCATGGGTCCGGGTGACCTGTACAGCAGCCTGATTCCGGTTTTGCTGGTGGACGGCATTGCCGAGGCCATCTCGCAAAGTGCGGCGTACCGGCTGTTCGTGGTCAATCTGGTGACCAAAAAAGGCGAAACCGACGGTTATACGGCTCAGCGGTTTTGCGAAACCGTTGACTCGTATCTTGCGCCGGCAAAAATCAACGGCGTTGTCATCAATACGGGCGAACCTTCGCCCGAACTCGTGCGGCGTTATACCGAAGCCGGCGAGCGCGCCGTGACCGATGATTTGCGCGAAAAAGAGTTTGACGTGTGGCGCGCTCCGCTCATCTCTGACCGCATTGCCAAATCCGTGCCCGGCGACGCGGTAAGACGCAGCCTGTTGCGCCATGACCCGCTCAAGCTGGCGGAAACCATCATTCAAGTTCTGCAGTCACGTTGCTCATGAAAGGCGGTAAAATGCATCGACCGGTGGTTTTTCTGGATTTGGACTTTACCCTGTACGACACCGATTCCTTGATTCAGCTCATCAACGAAAAGTTGGCGGCCATGGGCCACGACTTGGCCGACGTCAAGCGGCATGTGAACGAGCTGAATGACATCGGCTTTTCGTTCCCTCGGCTGCTCGAGCGTTTGGGTCACACCCCGGCCATGGCCGCTGTAGCTTCGCCGGAATTCGAACGTCTGCTGGCGCTGGGCAACTGTTTGCTGATGGACGGCGTTGTGCCCGCCCTGGAGCGCGTCGCCAAAGTCGCGGATCTGGTTCTCGTGACTTACGGCTATCCTCCGTACCAGATCGAGAAATACCGACACCTGACCGATCTTCATCCCTTGATTACCGAATGCCACTTCGTGTGGCGCGGCATCACCAAAGGCGATGTCATTCGCAGTTACGGCCGGCAGCGTCCCTTGGTTTTTTGGGACGACAGCCCGTCGCACCTGGCTGACGTCAAATCCAAATCACCGCTCACGGTTTGCGTGAGGGCCATGTGGCCAGCCTTCAAACCCGCGGCTCACGTCGAAGACGGACAGCGCTGGCGCACCGTGGATACGGTGGAAAAATTCGCCGACCTGGTTTGTAACGTTTTTGACGATTCTTGATTCTCAAACCCTGCGTTTTCCTGCGGGGTTTTTTATTTGCAACCGCGGCGTCATGCGAGTACCAGGGATTGACAAAGACGCTAAAATCTGGTATACAGACATCCTCACGGATGTCTTTTGTTTTTCACCAAGGAGATTGCATGCGACAGTTCGTCCGTTCTTCCCTCAAACGCGGAACCGTTCATGAAATTCGCGAGCAGTTCGCGGTTTACGAATTGGAACGCTGGGCCGCGTACTACTGCGAACATTACGGCGAAGACGAGCCGTACTGGTGCGACGAGCCTCTCGATGGCAACGAAGACGGCCAAAGCGAGCATTGGAAGCGCTTGTCCGAAGAGCATATCCACCCGGATCCGACTTCCACGTTTGTCGTGGTCAGGGAAGGGCGATGCAATTCGTTCGAGTGTCGAGACTACGGCGCCGAACGCCTGGAGCTGCGGCGCGACGGTTCGATCCGCCTGCACAGCATGATGTGCTACGACTCGTTCGAATCAGGCTATGGCAAAGCATGCGAATTGACGCAAGAGCAAGCTGCTGTCAGGCTCGGCGAAAGGCTGCAAGACTTGCGCAACCGGATCGAAAGCTTGGAGTGCGAGAGACGCATGGCGCGACAGGCCATGGCCGCGCTCGGCGCCAAGGCGCAGGAGGATCTGTACAGGCATCCGCTGACAGCCAAGGTCATCCGGCTGCCGCTCCGGGCCGTGGCCAGGCTCAGGCGCAAGGCTTCCTAATCGCACGACGTTCGAGCGTCACACATCTCAACCCCGCTGTTCTGGCGGGTTTTTTAGTTCCCCTCCTGCCAGGAGGCGAAGCTGAGCTTGGCTTTGGGTTAGGGGCGGTAGTTCCCCCTCACAGTCACCGCGAGCGTATGCGCGGCGATCTCACGAAGCATGTTAACCCAGTTTATAAGAGGTGAGATTGCCGCGCATACGCTCGCAATGACGGAGGGGAGGGGTAAAGAAAAATCCTCAGCAAGTGAGGATTAGAGTCAGAGTTCGGGCCGCCCAAGGTCTCGGACCGATTCGCCGGTGGCCAGGATCTGGATGGCGCTGGCCAGCAGGCTGGCGACCGAGATCACCTGGATTTTGGGGCAAGCGAGCACTTCGTCGCGGTGTTCGATCGTGTCGGTCACGATCACTTTTTCCACGTCGCAATCCATGATGCGCTGCAACGCCTGGCCGCTCAAGAGTCCATGAACTGCGCAGGCAATGACGCGTTTAGCGCCTTGCTCCTTGAGGATGCGCACGGATTCAACCAGACTGCCAGCGCCATCGATCATGTCATCGACCGTGACCACGTCGTGATCGTGCACGTCGCCCGTAAACTGGATGGCTTTGGATTCGCCGGGCCGCAGGCGCCGCTTGTTGATGAGCGACACGCCTTCGGGAGTTTGCATCAAAGTCGCAACCACGGTTGTTCTGTCATAACCGCCGCGGTCGGGCGAGGCTGCCGAAGCTTTTTCCAGTTCGGGAATCAGCACGGACAGCGGCTTGATGAACAGGTGGAGCACGGGAATGATGTCCACGGGAAACGGGCAGAAACCCTCCACGTGCTGGTCATGCGGTTCCACGATGCAAGCGTGCGGCAGCTTGTCGGCCGCGCACTGCAATAGTCGCGGAAAGAGTTGTGCCGTCACCGCCGTGCGATTGGTAATCTCGCCCTTGCGCCGGTCCTGCCTGGCATACGGGTAGTAGGGCATGATGACCGTAAAGATGTTGGCTTTGGCGCGCCACAGCGCATCCAGCAGCACGTACATCTCCATGGTAAAATCATTCACCGAACGGCCTGCCGTACGGCATGCGTTCAAGATCAGGATACAGTCGCGGCCGCGCACGTTTTCCAGAATCTCCACGAACGGTTCGCCGTCCGCGAAACTCTTGCACGAAAGTTGTGCGCGGCGACAGCCCCGGAAACCGGGGATGCGCTGCAGATGCAAAATGGTTTGATCCACGAGTTTTGGATTGCACGAGTTGGCAAAGATCAAAAATTTCATCCCATCGATCCTCCGGTTGGCGCAAGATTAACTCCATCGCCCAAGGAACGCAACCTCGGAGCGGACCCTCTCTCTGCCCTACGGGCATCTCTCCCCCGTCCAACGGGGGAAAGATGTTTATTGGTTTATTATGTAGAGACGTTCCATGGAACGTCTCTACCGAACAACCTACAACCTCCTTTCCCCCGTCCAACAGGGGAAAGGAGTTCATTGGTAATTTAGTAGAGACGTCCTCCGTCGAGCTCAGCTCGACCGGGGGTGTCTCTACATACAAACCATTCACGCCTCTTGTCTTTGGTTGCGATGAACACACAGCATGGCAAACAAAAAATCGCGTATTACGCGATTGAGAGAATCAAGGAGCAAGGTGTCTGGCCAGGTCCAGCAGGTTGCGCCACGTACCCAGGTCGGAACGGACTTTATCGTACGCTCCCTGCGGATCGTAATGCGCCGTGCGGCAACCCGCGTCTCTTCCGCCCTTCACGTCAGCCACCGGATTGTCGCCGATGTGCAAGATGCGATCAGTGGTGGTCTTGGCGCGGCTGGCCGCTTGTTCGAAGATCAAAGGATGGGGCTTGGCTTTGCCCACGAGCGCGCTGTCGAGCACGAAGTCGAAGCAGGGGAGAAGTCCCAGGTTCTTCAAGTCGCGTTCCAGCAAACCATTGGAGTTGGATGTGACGCACAGTTTGAAACCGCGCTCGCGCAGCCGGCGCAGGCACGGTTCCACGTCTGGCCCCACGACCCTGAACCAGTTGTGTTTAAGCATCACGTTGTGGCAATGCACGACAAAGTCGTCGTAACCGCGCAGCTTGGATGTGTCCTTTTGCAGGATGTCAGAGGCCAGCGCGCCGTAGTAGTCGTAGGCGAACAGGGGAATCTGGTTTTGCGTTCCGGTCCGATAGTCGGTGTTGCGCGAACGGAAACGCAGTTCGGCGGCCATGCACATCACGGCCGTGACCGTACGCCGGCAAAAATGCCCGATTTCCACGGCCAGATCCGCATAGTCGGGCCAAATGAGCGTATGTCCCGCGTCGAACGACACGAGATCGAAGAGCTTTGTGTAGTCGCACGGTTTTTCGGTTGTCACGCCACGCTCCTTCTTACAAGGTTAAAGTGCGAAAATGTTCTAACATGAGGCGTTTCCTGCGTCAATCAATCCGACCCTCTATCCGCCCTTCGGGCACCTTTCCCCCACAAAGCAGGGGAAAGAAATTTGTTTGGTTATTTATGTAGAGACGTTGCATTGCAACGTCTCTACCCATGAACCACAAACATAAAAACGTCTTTCCCCCGTTAGTCGCGTTAAACGCGACTAACGGGGGAGAGATGCCCGAAGGGCAGAGAGAGGGTCGGTTTCCGCTTTCCCTGTTTCGTTTGTATAATGTCCGCATTGATTATATTGTATTAAAAGTATGCGCTATTTGATGATGTTGGCTTTGGGTTTGAGCTTACTTGGAGCCGGCTGTTTCCCTTGGCCCAGAATGAACGATGAATCGCGTCCTGCCGTTGCCGTGCCCGCAACAGTCAGGCCGACTACGCCGCCGCCTGCCGCGCCCATGATTGCGGAATCGGATGATGCCGTGGCCGTGCGCAACGTCGAAATCAAACAAAACGCGGATCAAAAAGGTTTGTACAAGTGCACGGTAGCCATTACTTACCCGCAATTTGTCGTCAGCAGCTCGACTGTGAATGCGGAAAGTCTCAACAAAATCAACCTGGCCATCGCTGAACGCGCGGTCTCCAGCACGTTTGGACCGCAGAGCAGCAAGGCGGACGAAATGTCCATCAAGATTGCAGCCGGCGGGTACGTAAAGGATTGTTTTGCTGAGCGCATGCGGATGTCAAAACAATTTGCCGATTATCCCAGGGACAGCGAGTGGTACAAAAACATGAACGTCAAAGTCGAATATCAAGGCCACGGTTTGGCGAGCTTGTCTTATTACTATGAGGCGTACGAAGGCGGCGCGCATCCGGGCCATATGACGACTTACATGAACGTGCTGCTCAAGGACGGCTCGCCGTTTACGCTCAAGGACGTCATCGAACCAAAAAATCTTAAGGACTTCGTACGCGCCGAAAAGCAACAAATTCTCGACCGCAGCCAAGGTGATGAGAATATCCTGTTCCCGGAAAATGAATCTGATTTCAAAAAGTTGGTGGCCGACACATCGACTTCACCGGTAGAAGAACAGTTGGCGGCCTATGGCGGTTTCAATTCTTTTTACCTGACGTCCACGGCCATCATCACGCATTACAACGAATACGAAATTGCGCCCTACGTTTCCGGCGCGCAGGAAGCGGTCATGGCGTACGATGAGATCGCACCATGGATCAAATCTGACGGGCTGCTTGGGTTTTTAATTAAATAATTACGAATTGCAAGTTCATTAACCTCAAGTCTCCCTTTATAGATGTCATCCTGAGCGCAGTTATACGGAGTCGAAGGATCTTTAAGTTGAAATTCCAATAATCGACCGATTTGAAGATCCTTCGACTTCGTTCGTCGGACTCGCTCCGCTCAGGATGACATGGCACCATTTTTAATGGAAGACAAACCAGAAAAATATAAAAATTGCATGTTTCTCCGCAAGTTGATTGAATCATACGTCTTCGTATTGTGCGTGGCTCTGGCCGTCGGTTTGTTTCTGTCCAAATACGCGATTCTTTTGGCGCCGTACACCACGATATTTCTGTGCGTGATTTTCTTTTTAAGCTCGCTCAAGATCAACCTCAAAGAAATCGGCAAAGACGTGAAGGATGCGCCCATGCTGGTCGTGGTCAACCTTTGGATGCTGATTATCTTGCCGATTGTCACGTTCATGGCCGCTCGAGTCGTCGCGCCTGACTTTGCCGTGGCCTTCATGCTGCTCGCCGCCATGCCCGCGGGTATGACCTCGCCGTTGCTGGCCGAAGTGATTGGCGGTCGCGAAAGTCTTGCGTTGGTGTTGACGGTCACGACGTCGCTGCTGGCTCCGTTCACCGTGCCGCTCATGGTCAAACTGCTGGCCGGCGCCAGCGTCACCGTCGGTTTTTGGACCATGTTTTTGTCCCTGGCCAAAGTTATTTTCATTCCATTTATCGCCGCGCAACTCGTCCGCTTGTTCTGGTCCAAGCCCGTGACCAGGATCGCGCCCAAGTTCAAACCCGTATCCATCATGCTTTTGGGTTTGCTTATCGCGGGCATCGTGGCCAAACAGGCGGCGACGATCCTCGCGGGATTGAACGGCCCGTTCCTCATGGCCATCGTTTGGCTGTTCGTGCTCTTCGCTTTGTTCCATGTGCTCGGATACTTCACCGTCTTTTGGCGCAGCGTGTCCGACCGCATGACCATCACGCTGTGCGTCACGTATTTGAATTTTACTTTGGCCATCTATCTCGCCGGTTTGTTTTTTACGGATCCCAAGGTCGTGGTTCCTGTCGTGCTGTCCGTTTTGCCCTGGAGCCTGTTTATGATTCCGTTCAAATACCTGGCCGTACGGTACAAAAAGCGTTAAACGATAAGCGGCTCGCTTTCAAGAAAGTGGAATGACGCCGCACGGGCGTTTTTTCTTGACCGAAATTCACCGCGAGGCATAAAGTCGGTCAGGAGGCGATGATGGCAAAAACCAATTGTTCTTCAAAATTGCTGACCGTGATCCAATTGGTGGATTTGGTCCCGGCTATCCGCGCCGCCGGCAAGTCCATTGTGGCCACGAGCGGTGTATTCGACCTGTGGCACGATGGCCACGCTTATTATCTGGAAGACGCCGGCTTGCTGGGCGACATTCTCATCGTAGGCGTGGATGCCGACAAGCTGGTATCCAGCCGCAAAGGCCCGAACCGTCCCATTTATAACGAGGATTTGCGGCTCAATCTCGTAGCTGCTTGCGGGGCCGTGGATTATGCCCTGCTCATGGAGGATTGGAGCATCTTCATGCGGCTTGTCAGCCCTCACGTGATTGTCATTTCGCCGACCACCGAAGACGGCAATACGATCAACCAGCACAGGCTGGCGCTATCGGTCGGAGCAGAGATAAGGTTGGTCGAGTCGCGTTCCAACGCCCATACTTCGGACATCATTAGGCGCATAATCAATACCTGCGCCTGACATGGCGTCCGCTCTTAAGCCATGCTAGGATTAGTATGGTTTTTTCTTTATGCGCATACTCGAAAAACGCCGTGCGGCCTACAAACGCACCTACCGCGACAAAAATTATTGCGATTTTTGCGACGCAGCAGTCGTCAAAGACCAGGAGGTTGAATATTTGCGCGGAAAACATTGGCTTGTCCTGGCCTGCAAATATCCGTACCTGAACGGCAACCTGATAATCCTGCCCAAGCGTCATGTGACGAATACGGACAAGCTGAATGCGCATGAGTGGGCCGAGTTTCCCAAAGTACTATCGGCAGCGCAAAAACTTTTGGGCAAGATTTTCAAAACCAAGTCTTTCAACATCGCCATGAATCTTGGGCCTCATTCGGGCGGCACCATCCGTCATATCCACTGGATGATCGTGCCGCGTCCAAAGAAAATGAATCCGGCCGCGTTCAACGTGCTGCATGATTTTTACCTGGTGCAGATGGATTACAAGCAGTTGTTGGAAAAAATCGAAGAATTCGCCAAACGCAAATAATATGACACAGACCGTAATGAAACATTCGTCCTTCCTGCCCAACTGGAAAAATCTTTTTCAGTTCATGAAAGATCCGAACTCGGATTGGAAGCCCAAGGCTTTTGTTTTGCTGGCCATCGTCTACCTGGTCTGGCCCATCGATTTGATACCCGATTTCGCGCCGATTCTAGGCTGGCTGGACGACATCGGAGTCACCGCAATTGCAATCACTTATTTGTTGTACACGGCCAACCGGTATGAGCAAAAAAAACAACAACAATCACCAAATAACCAAATCACCGAATCGCGTTAAACGCGACGAATCACCAAAAGAATGACCGAATCACCAAATACCAAATCTAGCCATTCTGTCATTTCGACCGAAATGGAGCGTCTCGCGTAATGGAGTGGAGAAATCCCTTGTCTAATAAACTTTTGAAGACATGAAGTGCAAATAGTTAATCGGTTAAGCGATTTCTCGACTCTATTTCATTCCGCTCGAAATGACATGGGTTATTGTTTAGTCATTCTGTCATTTAGTAATTCCTCAGGTTTGATTTATTGTTTTTTCACTTGGTGATTTGGTTATTTGATGATTAGGTGATTGATAAAAAAATTCTAAGTATGCTTATGAACATCCTGACATCCGTGGTTCTGGGTATCGTCGAAGGACTGACCGAGTTCCTGCCGATTTCCTCGACCGGCCATCTCATTATTTTCAACCAATGGTTTGCTTTCGACGAACCGTTTACCAAGCTGTTCGACGTGGTCATCCAGTCCGGCGCCATCCTGGCCGTAATCATTTTGTTTTGGAAAGACGTCTGGCCCATCCGTTGGCACCATCTCAAGACTCCGGGATTTTCTTTGCGCGACACGTTGACCAAGACTTTGTCAGACAGTGATCGGGCATCGGAAAAAAAGAGCGAACCTGCAAAATCCTGGATGCAGACATGGACGCCGGTCGTCGTCGCTTTCGCGCCAACGGCCATTATCGGTGCATTGTTCGGAAGCAAATCTCAAGAACTGCTTTTTACCATGCCCGTTGTCGCCGGCGCTTTGATTTTTTACGGCGTTGCATTCCTTTTGGTCGAACGTCAACAAAAAAATAAAGCCGTTTACGCCGGAAAAGCGGAAATGTCCGTGACATATCGCGACGCTTTGATCGTGGGTTGCGCGCAAGCCCTGGCATTGGTGCCCGGAACTTCGCGTTCAGGCGTTACGATCCTGGCCTTGCTGTTACTGGGATACAAAAGACCGGCGGCGGCAAAATTTTCTTTCCTGCTGGCCATTCCCACACTCCTCGCCGCTTCGGCTTACACGGCTTTGAAATATCACGCGTCCATCACCGCAGATCAAGCTGTGGAGTTGCTGGTCGGTTTTGCCGCGACTTTCATTGCCGCCTACGCGGTCAGCCGCTGGTTCATGTCATATATCAGCCGCAAGACTTTTGTGCCTTTTGCCTGGTACCGCATCGCCTTAGGCCTGCTGATAGTATTTTGGGCAATAATCTAAAAAAGGCTCAATTAAGCGAAAAAAGTTATCAGGTTGCAGGTTATCAGGTTGTATTTTGGTACCTGATAACCTGCAACCTGATAACCTTTTCTGTTTGTGTTATCCCGATATTGACAGAAGCACATTTTATGTGCACAATGGCCAATCCTGATATCCTTCAGGATAGGACCTTAGAAAACCCCAAGCCGTCCAAAATTTAGGAGGAGATGGCATGTCTCGAGACAACCGCAGTCGTCTGATTCGCATCTTGTTTGCCTGCATGGTTATTTTGCTGTCCTGGACCAGCCTGGCGTCCAACGCCTGGGCCGGCAGAGGATACCTGGGTGAAACCAACATTCCACCCGGAGCCAGTATCGGCAGCGTAATGTGTGCGGATCCGGTGGCAGCAGCCTGCGTGATCCAAGCCGAACGTGCGAACCGTGGCCAGGGCATTGTGCCCGGCACGGCCAAGACCAAGTTCGAAATGAGCTTGGACTTGTGCAAGAGTATGTATCTGACCTACTTGGTGCGCAATCTCGCGGCAGAGCGCAACCGAACATTGGTAGACTTGTTTGCGCCAACTGTTCCGGTCGCTGCGCCGCAGAATCAGGCTTCATGCCAAAGGATTGTGAGTACGTCGTCTACGGACTTAATGTCCACGATCCAGCGCATGGATCTGGCATTCTACGCGCAAAGGCTGGCTGCCGAGCAATTGGCTGCTCCGCCTCCGCCTGCACATCCAGCTTCGAGTGTGCAACCGCCTCCGGCACCGCCGGCGTCGGCAGTAGATCCGTTGCAGGATGATATTGCGGAGCTGGATCGCTTGGAGCGGCAAAGGGTAAAACCTACGCAGTCATCTTCGGCTTCAGATACAGTGTTAGCGCTGCCGGTCGCAAAGCCGCCGCCGGAAGATGACAATCCTTATCAGGATGAGCCGGCCATGCCGGCCAACACCGCGCCTTTGCGCCACGAGTCAGGTGCGCTGTTGGCTACGGCTCCGACGCCCACTCTGCATCATGATCCGAGTCAAATCGTGGTTCCGCATCGCGCCACCACGAGTCAGCAGCTCCGCTGCGTGGCCGATCATACAGAGCTGCAGTTCGCAACCGCGGACAAGCTCACGTTCTATGTTGACGCCGGTGCGCAAACCGACGAGTTGCTCAACTGTCTTGGTCCCGCCTTCAAACGGGAAGCCAAGCGGGAGTACATCGATGCCCTGCCCTCGGTGAACACCATTCCCTGGTGCCGCCAAAACAGGCAGATCACGTTGGATCCTGTGCGCGGCAATCCGGTCAAAGCCCTCAAGACCGATCTGAACGGACCTCCGAACAAGGAGTTCCTGGATGATTGCCAGAACAAGGGCGGTGAAATCGGTTTTGCCCTGCAAGGCCGCCAGCGGATCACGTTTACGGCCAACGTCAAGACGGGCGAGGTCGAAACTCCGCCAGCGGTTGCCGCACCCGGCACGCCGCCGGATCGGACAAGTCGCAGACTGGCTGCAGGACGCGGGTCGCTCGGACCCAGACTAGCGCCAGCAGTACCGGCAACTCCGGCAAAGACGGCAGTCGCGGCAGCAAGTGCTCCGCCGCTGGGCTACGCCTTTGCTCACGATCGCACCACGCGGTTCAACATGGCCCGCAGCGGCAGTACGCTGCGCCCGGCCCCGGCAGTCAGACGGCAAAACACGGATCGAGGATGCGCTCTTGGGAACGCTGGGAGCGCTTGTTCCGGCACGACCAAGGCGACCTCTCCGCCATAAGATGTTGGTCCCGCCGGCGGGACGTTAAATCGCCGGAGCGCCCACAACCGTGGGAAATACAGTTCTTTGTAAAAAGTTTATTTCTCCCGATCGAGCTAAGCTCGAAAGGAATCCTCAGTGAACAATTTCGGATCCGGCTCACGCCTATCCATCCTCAGTGAATTCTATCTCGCCGCTTCCAGCGGCTTTCTTTTTTACCAAAAAAATCGGACCCTCTATCCGTCCCTCGCTCTTTACTTAGGCTTGGGACACCTTTCCCCCGTCTAACGAGGGAAAGGAGAATGTTAGTTTTTTGGTAATAGCGTTTCATCATAAACGTCCCGACCTAATAAGCCCACAACCGTCTTTCCCCCGTTATACGGGGGAGAGATGCCCGTAGGGCAGAGAGAGGGTCTGAAAGTTTTGACCCCTGCTGTGCGTAGGATATGATGCCGGTATGTCCCCGGAAGCCTACGAAGCACAGACGGACGAGGCGTTGACTGCTGCGGTTACGCAAGATGCGCATGCTTTCGTCGTTTTGATTCGGCGCTATGAATCGCGCCTTTTATCGTACGTCAGGCGGCTGGGAGGGCTGACGCGTGAAGACGGGGAGGATGTGCTGCAGGAGGCATTTATGGACGCATACCGGCATATTGCCGAATTTGATCCTTCATTGAAATTTTCCAGCTGGATGTACCGCATCGCCCACAATCGGACCGTTTCCGCCTTGCGCAAACGCCATCGTGCGGCCAACGACGTTTCGATCCACGACGAAGATGTTGGTTTGGAACGCATTTTGGCATCGGATATGCGAACCGACCGCGGCGCAGAATCAAAATTGACTTCCGATGCCGTCCGCCGCGTGCTGGACACACTGCCCGAACGCGACCGCGCAGTTTTGCTTTTGGCTTACGCCGAAGAAAGATCCTATCAGGAAATCAGCGATATTTTACGCGCGCCCATGGGCACGATCGCCACCTGGATACGGCGCGCCAAACAAAAGTTCGAAAACGCCGCCAGCGCTTTTCCTTTGTCACACGAAGTATGAACACACTCGCCGACCGCTTTGAAGAGCGGATACAAACGCACGAATTGCCGCCGCCCATCCCGCGCTGGCGTTTTGTTGTTAAGCGCGTTGCCGTGTGGTCGCTGTTTGCGCTGTCCCTGATTGTGGGCGCCGCATCTGCGGCCGTGGCCCTGTGGTTCATCACCGATCCGCAAAGCTTTTTTGCCGAATACCGCGATTCGCAAGCTCTTTATTCGCTGCTGGACGGCCTGCCTTATTTATGGGTTTTCGTCAGTCTGGGCGCGGCTTGCGCGGCTTACTGGTTTTACGAGCGCACGCCTCATGCCTACCGCCACCGCAAAACCCTGATCGCCCTGGCCGTAGTTGCAAGCTTAATTTGTTTGGGAGTTGGTTTGATGACCAGCGGCGTTTCCGATATGTTGGAACAAGCGGCCTCGTTTGTTCCTGGTTATGCCAGCTTTTCAGCACCCCGACCCGCGCGCTTCATGCATCCTGAAAAGGGACGGATCCTGGGACGCATCGAATCAGAGGCTACGAACACCTGGGACGTGCGCGATCCGTCAGGCGTGGTTTGGCACGTAACCATTGATGCCAGAACAAAGTTTTTTCCTCAAGTCGAAGACATTGAACAATTTCATCCCGGCGTCTGCGTTCGCATTTTCGGCGCAGCTTCTGCGACCGGCCAGTCGATACAGGCAGAGCATATCAACCCCTGTCCCAGAGGCATGCGCATGCGGCCGCCACCTCGTCCTGAGTTTGTCGAAGGGGTGCCCCCTCCTCAGGATCAATGAAAGTGATCGCCGCGGCATTGCGTAGTAATGTTTATCGAGTAATGCAAACATTTATTAAAATTTATGTATAAGTTTTGGCGCAATGCCTTGGTGATTGCGTTGGCGGTCGGGGCCTTGGGCCTGGCCGGGGCATTTTTATCGCTTAGCGTTTCGGCGGCGGATTCTGTGCAAAAGTTATCGACGCTCGTTGCCCAGTGTTCCGGCAGCTGAATGCGGTTGTCAGACATGGACAAAAATCCCCCGTGTGTAGGGACGTTGCATGCAACGTCCCTACACACGGGGGATTTTTGTCATGCAGTTATTCGTCTGGCGTTATCTTATGCGTTATACTGTTAAAAACGCATAACCACGCTCTATGTTCAACACACTTTTTCTCAAAGCCGTCGCGTCGCTCTTGTCCGTTTCTTTGGGAGCGCCAATCGCACTGCCCTTCATGCAAATGACGTTGCAAATGCCGGAAACTCAATTAGCTTCAGGACCCGGCATTCAGCGCTTCGCGTCATGTACTGCGCTCAAAGAACAAATCTCCAAAGCGCCGGGCTACGGACGCGGCATGATGTACAACGATTTGGCCGTGACCGCCATGCCCATGATGGCAGGCTCTGCCCAAAAAGCCGCTGCGCCGACAAGTGCTGTGGCTCGCGAATCTACTGGCGGTGATTACTCGCAGACCAACGTTCAGGTTCTAGGCGTGGATGAGGCTGACATCGTCAAGATCGGCGATTCGGTCATCAACGGGCAACGTTACATTTTTCATCTGACAAAAAATCGTTTGGCCGTTTCCATAGTTCAGCCCGATGCAAATGCCAAGCTAAAGTCCATAACGTCGTTCGGTGACGATATGAGCGCACAGGATCTTTATGTTCAGGGCGACCGCGTCATGGTCGTTGGCACTAAATACGAAAATCAGGTCTATCCCATGCCATTGATGCGCGGCGTCACGAGTCGTGTCATGCCGTGGCGCGGACAATCGGTAACCGTCGTGCAAGTTTGGGGCGTGGCTGACCCAAGCGCGCCTGAAAAACTTCGCACCGTTGAATTTGACGGTTCGATTTCCAGCTCGCGCATGATCAACGGCGTCACTTATCTTGTCATGAACGCCAGCTCGCCGTGGGACGAGTTGCAGATTCTTCCGGGCGAAAAAGAATTAGTGCCGGGCTATCGCGACAGCGAGGCCGGCGACGCTTTCAAGCCCATGGTCAATTGCGGCGACGTCTCATATTTCGACGTTCAACCGACTCGCGATTATCTGGCCGTAGCGTCAGTACCCATGTCAGGCCAGGGCGACATCAAGCGCGCGGTCGTCCTCGGTTCGAGCGAAACCGTGTACGCCTCACTCGACAATCTGTTTGTCGCTCGCCAGGATTGGTATCAGTCGCCGGTGCGCGACAGTTTGAATCCGTCTGACAACGGCGAACGTACCAACATATACAAGTTCGCGCTTAAGGACGGTCAAATTTCATATCAGGCAAAAGGAACCGTGCCCGGACATTTGCTTAATCAGTTTTCCATGGATGAGAATGCCGGCAATTTGCGCGTAGCCACGACCAAAGGCGAAGTTTGGAACCAGCAGACTCCTTCGACCAACAACGTTTACATTCTCGGATCAAACTTAAAACAGCGCGGCAGCATCGAAAAGATCGCGCCCGGTGAGAAAATTTATTCCATCAGATTCATGGGCGATCGCGGATACATGGTCACGTTCAAAAAAGCGGATCCGTTCTTCGTACTGGATTTGAAAAATCCTGATGCGCCGAAAATCCTCGGCAAACTCAAAATACCCGGCTACTCGGATTACCTGCATCCCATGGATGAAAACCACATCATCGGCGTGGGCAAGAATGCGGATGATGCGGCTGAACAGACCTTTGCCTGGTATCAGGGCATGAAGATCGCCGTGTTCGATGTGACGGACGTGAGCAACCCCAAAGAAATGTGGAAGACAGAAATTGGCGACCGCGGCACCGATTCGCCGGCACTCCAGGATCACAAAGCCTTCCTGTATTCTCCGGAAAAACAAATCCTGGCTTTGCCAATTCGGCTTGCCGAACTGTCGCCTGAAGTGAAAAACGACCCCACGCGGCAAGGCAACGAATACGGCAGCTTCACTTTCCAAGGCGCTTACGTTTACAAACTGACTTTGGATAAAGGTTTTCAACTCATCGGTCGCGTCACTCATCACGAGGACGACCAGGCCGCGCTCAAGTCCGGTTATTACTGGGGTCAATACGACACGGACATCCAGCGCGTCCTCTACGTCGGCGACACGTTGCTCACCGTGTCCAACGACAAAATCGGCTTAAACGGCATTTTCGACCTCAAACAGCGCGGCTCCATCGACTATCCGAAAACCGACGACCAGACAACGCCGGGGCCGATAATGTACTAATATTTGTCATGTTGAGCGGAGTCATACGGAGTCGAAACATCTGGTTCGGTGCGACTAAAATACCAGATCCCTCGGCAAGCTCGGGATGACAAAACAGACAAAATCCGGATCCGCTCCGGATTTTTTGTCAGGCGCGACACTTGACAAAAAGCCCGGTTTAAGCTAAAGATTTCCCACGTTCGTTCGTCAATTTGTAAGAATATGTGCGACTCAGTACTGCTTGCAAACAGCATTGCCGCCGGTGTCGCACGTTCGTTTCATAGGCGAGACTTAGATGTAATCGTCGCAAGGCTATTGTTGACGTGTCTCGCCTTCAATTTTCTCCGCGCGACTTATGACGATTTGTCGAAAAGACTAACAACAAGACGTCGCGCGGGCCAATTTCTGCGAGAGGACTTTTCTCGACGTGCTTAATGCAACGGCAGCTTTGTCCTCTCGCAATTTCTCCGCTCCGAGCCGTCTCGGAGCCTCTTCCTTGGGCATCTACCACGCGAAGCTATAGCGAAGTGTGATGGTTAGTAAGGAAGAGAGTGAGATTTGATCGATCATGCCGCAAGGCAAACCATTACGTATCTCACTCCCGCACCTTTCCGCGCGACTTTCGATGAGGTGTAAAAAAATCTTCGAACCCTATGTCGCGCGGGCCAATTTTGCGAGAGGACTATTTATGTAGTACCTTGAGGTTATCGGCGGGTTGTCCTCTCGCACCTTCTCCGCTCCGAGCTGTCTCGGAGCCCTTTCCTTGGGCATCGCTCTGCGGTGGATGAGGAAGGGGAGATGGCTTTGGGAGCAGCAAATAAAAGCTTCAGTTCGAATGTCTCTCCCCGCACCTTCCCGCGCGACTTTCGGGAGGTTGTCGAGAAGACAGCCATTTCACTGTCGCGCAGGTCAATTTTGCGAGTGGACTGGCCACCGTCTGTCATAAGTCTGTGAGAAACGTGTCCTCTCGCATTTCTCCAGAAGCGTCTCTTTAAACCATGAGGCGCTTTTTTCTTTTTTGTCATTCCCGTGAAGGCGGGAATCCAGAAAAGAAAACAAAAACAAAATCATTCTGGATCCCTGCCTGCGCAGGGATGACAAGGAGGAGGGCAGGGATGACGGACAGAAACGCTTGTTTTTAGTTTAGTTTTGCAGTCATGTTATGATGTCTAAATGCAAGGACAGACCAGGACGATGGTGGCTCGCATCATCAGCATGGCCGGGAGCTGGTGGGGGATTTTGCTTTCCACACTGTTGGTTGATTTGATTTACCCGATACCTGAAACAAAATTAGTGATTTTTTTAGTTTGGATTTTTGCTCCAACCATTTTATCGGAACTGATTAAGCTTATTATCCGTCGTCCCCGTCCTGCGGCACGCGGCGAAGCGGTCAAAGTCAAGGCTTACGGCTATTCGTTTCCCAGCTCGCACACGGTCGCCGCATTCATGGTCATGTCCTGGGTTTTGCTGGTGCCAGAAATTCGCTGGTGGTCTTTGCTGTTCATCGCCTGGCCGATTTTCGTAGGCTGGTCGCGCGTTTGGCTGAGGGCGCATGACACAGTTGACGTTTTGGGAGGACTTGTTTTTGGAGCAATTTGTACGATTGTGTTGAGCTTTGTGCGTTGATAAGCAAGGCCCCCTCATCACCTAACCTCTTCCCTCCCGTCGGGGGGAAGAGGGATCGGAAGTTGTAATGTTTTTCAGTACATCTTCCCCCTATTCAAGGAGGGAAGAGGTCGGTTTGTCGTTCGACGACAAACCGGGTGATGAGGGTGATTAACCGATAGACTTGTTGAACGCGAAACTGTACGATGTTCTTATGTTATCCCTCAAGCCCCGCGCCATTCTGGTGGATGTGATTCCGCCGAAAATGGAAAAAGAAGTCGCTGACCGCCGCTTGTATGAGCTGGAATGTTTGACGCGCACTTACGGTGGCATCGTAGTCGTCAAAATCGTGCAGAAAAGATCATTGCCGGATTACAAAACTTATCTCGGCCCCGGAAAATTGGACGAACTCGTCGCTTTTGCCAAAGCAAACAAAGTTGAATTGATCGTGATCAATAATATTTTAAAACCTCATCAAATCTTTGGAATTGAAAAACGAGTTGAGCGCGATAACATCGCAGTCTGGGATCGTATCGACATGATCCTCAAGATTTTCCAGAAACACGCGTCAACCACCGAAGCGAAATTGGAAATTCGTTTGGCCGGCATTCGCCACATGGGTCCGCGCATCTTCCGCATGGGTATGGAATTGGGCCAGCAGCAGGGCGGCATCGGCGCGCGCGGCGGCGGTGAAACAAATATTGAGATCATGAAGCGCCACTTGGAAGAACAGGAGCGCAACATCCGCAAACAGTTGGAACGCTATTCCACCCATCGCGGAGTCCACCGCGCTCACCGCGACCGCATGGGCCTGAAGACCGCATCCATCGTGGGTTACACCAACGCCGGTAAATCATCGCTCTTGAACGCTTTGACTCGCAAGGGCGCTTATGTGGCTGACGAATTGTTTGCAACGCTGGATACGCGCGTGGCGAAACTGTGGTTACCGAACAAATCCTCTGTCGCATCGGATGCGACATCTCCTTTGCTAAAGGAGACTCAAGAAACTGAAAGCCCCCTTGTGAAAGGCAAAGCTGAGCTTAGCTCACGGGGAAACGAAGGGGGATTGGTTCTATTGTCCGACACCATTGGTTTCATTCAGGATTTGCCGCCGCAGCTCATCGACGCTTTCCGTTCCACGCTGGAAGAAACTGTTCACGCTAATTTGATTCTGCACGTTATCGACGTGACCGATCCGTTCATGGATGAAAAGATTTCAGAAGTCGAAGGCATCCTGTCGCAGCTCGGCGTGACGAATACCAAGAAGATTTACGTGTTCAACAAGATTGACTTGAAGAAGCGCATTCCGCGAACTTCTATCATCAAAAAATATCGCGAGTTTTCGCCGGTTTTCGTGTCATCAGTGACTTCGCAAGGGTTGGATGATTTGAAGGCAGAACTGGCCGTCAAATTGGCTTAAAGTGTTTATCGTGATTTAGACATCGGTCAAGAACTGTACTATCATGATGTTATGAAATTTGAAGGGAAGAGTTTTCCGTATTTGAACAAAAATTTGGATCCTGTCGATTTTGAGAGGAAACGTTTTGAGTTTTGGTTGGAAAAGGTTCCTCCGGACATTCGGCGCTGGGAATACGATTTATGGAAGCGCTATAAGATTTTGGCGCAGATAGGTTACCGTACTTATCTTCATATGAAAGACAAGGGGAGGGCGGTCCCCATGCCGGGTTTTACATCAGAAATTCAGGAAAAAGATTGGCTTGAGTTTAGTAATACTTTTTTAACAGGTCATGAGAGAGCTACGCGCTTTCAAGAATTATTACAACAAGTTGGTAGAGATTGGGAAAAAATGCCGGAAGATTACAGTATCGATGTCAAATCAGATGATATTGGAATAGTTGCACTGGAGGGATCGGGTTTCTACGGTCCAAGGAAAGCTAACACGCCATTTTCTGACATCGACGTAAAGATCTTGTTGAAGACTAGTGATGGTTCTAGAAACTTTGAGATAATGCCGAGCGTAAAGAATTCAGACAAACCGTATTATCACATCATCGGTACTGGAAAAACGGATGAAGGTAGATTTTACAGAGAGGATATTCATTGGCTGCTTTATCCTCATTTTCCGATTATTAATACATTTAACAAGAGCGAATTGGATAAAATCATCAGCGATCTGGTCGTTTCGACCCATCAACGCAAAGAGATGATTGAAGATAAGATTTCTACTTTGAATGGGCGGATAGAGAAAAGGAGAGAAGAATTTATTTTGAAATAGTATGTCAAGCACGAAACCCAAAATACTTGTCCTGAGGGGTGGAATCGGCGGCGAGCGAAATGTTTCGTTGGAAAGCGGGATCATGGTTGCTCGTACTTTAGATCGTAAAATTTTTAATGTCCTTGAAGCCGAGCTCACTACTAATTTGAATTTGGTGTTTAGGCCGGGAACGAGAAGATATCGGTTATTGGATGGCCTGAAAAGAATTCAGGCATTGGGAGTCGATTGTGTCTTTCCCGCATTGCATGGTGAGTTCGGGGAAGATGGTCGATTGCAGTCGATATTGGAGACTTTGAAAATTCCGTTTGTTGGCTCAGGCTCGGTCGCATCGCTAAAAGCGATGGATAAGGGGATATCGCACGCATTGTTTTTGCGAGCGGGATTTCGAGTGCCTGAAACGCTTATAGTTAAATCCAAAGAAGATATGATAGGAGTCGAGAGGCTCTTGAATAAAAGACGTACAGTGGTGATCAAGCCTCTTAATGGCGGTTCGAGCGTGGGGGTGCTAATCACGAAGGATCACAAGAAAATCATGCGACGTCTCAATCAAGATCTGAAAAAACATAGGGCTGTTGTCGTGCAGGAATTTATTGCAGGTCGTGAATTCACTTGCGGTATCATAGAAAAGCCGAACCATGAAAACCTGCCGTTAGTTCCTACCGAAATCCGTCCCAAGAAGTCTGCTTTTTTCGACTATAAGGCAAAATACGACATCAATGGTTCGGAAGAAATTACGCCACCGGACCTGCCGATGAAAACGATCCGCGAATTGCAGGCTTTGGCTCTGTGTGCGCATGAACTTCTTGGCTGCAGCGGCTTGTCCAGGACGGATTTTATCCTATCCCACAAACGTCTATATATTCTCGAAACTAATACGTTGCCGGGTATGACGAAAACCTCCCTGTTGCCTCAAGGCGCAGCGGCATGCGGTATCGAGTTTCGGGAATTGCTCACGATTCTGATAAGGACGGCGCGGGCAAAATAATGACAGCCGCTTTAGCAGTCTCGTTTCTGAAAAGTTTAAGTGTTGGTATAGAAGGTTGACACGGCCGTTGTTTTTCCGCTACATTACCGCCCGTACACCTATGAATACATCCTTAATTTTTGCGCTGGTTTCAGCGCTCGTCGCCCTTGCTTGGGGCGGATACTTGGTTAGTTGGATTCTTAAAAAACCGGCCGGCGATGGCAAGATGCTGGAGATTGCCAAAGCAATCCAGGAAGGCGCACAGGCCTACTTGAACCGCCAGTATAAAGTTGTAGCCATGATCGGCGCCGCCATCTTCGTGGTTTTGTTTTTAACCCTGGGTTGGAAAATGGCGCTTGGCTTTTTGATCGGTGCCATTTTGTCCGCCGCCGCAGGTTTCGTCGGCATGAACGTCTCGGTCCGCGCCAATGTGCGCACAGCCGAAGCTGCCAAGAGCGGTATCAAGCAGGCATTGGAAGTCGCCGTCAAAGGCGGCACGGTTACCGGCTTGTTCGTGGTAGGCATGGCCCTGCTCGGTGTCGCCGGTTTTTACGGTTTGACGCATGACCTTAAAGCATTGATCGGTTTGGGTTTTGGCGGTTCCCTCATTTCACTTTTTGCGCGCTTGGGCGGCGGCATCTTCACCAAAGCTGCAGACGTCGGAGCTGACTTGGTTGGTAAAGTCGAAGCTGGAATTCCTGAAGATGATCCGCGCAATCCGGCCGTCATCGCTGACAATGTCGGAGACAACGTAGGCGACTGCGCCGGCATGGCCGCTGACCTGTTTGAAACTTATGTGATAACTGCCGTGGCCGCCATGTTGTTGGGCTCACTGACATATCCGGGTAACACGCGCATCATCATGTATCCGTTGGTCATCGGCGGCGTCTCGATTTTTGCCTCAATCATCGGCACGTTTTTCATCCGCCTTGGTGCCAAACAAAACATCATGGGCGCATTGTACAAGGGCTTGATCGCTGCCGGTGTAATCGCCGCAGTCGCTTTTTGCTACGTGGCCATGAAGTTCTTCCCCACGGGTTCGGTCTTGGGTTGGTACGAAGTCTTCAAATGCTCGCTCATCGGTTTGTTCGTGACCGCGCTCATGGTTTGGATCACCGAATATTACACGTCCACCAAATATAAACCCGTGCAGCGCATTGCCGAAGCTTCGCAGACCGGACACGGTACCAACGTGATTGCCGGTTTGGCCATGAGCATGAAGTCAACAGCTTTGCCCGTCATCGTGATTTGTATCGGCATCTTGTGGGCATACAGTTTAGCCGGTCTTTACGGCGTGGCCGTGGCGGCCATGGCCATGTTGTCGCTCGCCGGCATCATCGTCGCCATCGACGCTTACGGTCCGATCACCGATAACGCCGGCGGCATCGCCGAGATGGCAGAGTTACCGGAAGAAGTTCGCAATGTCACTGATCCTCTCGATGCGGTCGGCAACACGACCAAGGCCGTGACCAAGGGCTATGCCATCGCATCAGCCGGTCTGGCCGCGCTCGTCTTGTTTGCCTCATATACTCAGGAATTCGCGGATCGCGGAAAGGCCCTGACCTTTTCACTCGAAGATCCTAAAGTGATTGTCGGCTTGTTCATCGGCGGTTTGCTCCCGTATTTGTTCGGCGCCATGGCCATGGAAGCCGTGGGCAAGACGGCCGGTTACGTGGTCGAAGAAGTCCGTCGCCAGTTCCGCACAATTCCCGGCATCATGGAAGGCACGGCCAAGCCCGAATATGGAAAAGCGGTTGATATCGTGACCAAGGGCGCGCTCCGCAACATGATCGTCCCAGCCGTCGTCACCGTCCTCGCTCCGATTGTCGTCGGCTTGTTGCTCGGCCCCGTGGCCTTGGGCGGCATGCTCATGGGCTCCATTGTCACCGGTTTGTTCGTGGCCATCTCCATGACCTCGGGCGGCGGCGCGTGGGATAATGCCAAAAAATACATCGAATCCGGACATTTCGGCGGCAAGAAATCATTCGCCCACCAGGCCGCCGTCACCGGAGACACGGTCGGCGATCCGTACAAGGATACCGCCGGTCCGGCCATCAACCCCATGATCAAAATATTGAACATCGTGGCGTTGTTGATTGTTGGATTGTTGATGTAAACCAAAACGCGGTAAAATCACCCGTAGGGACGTTGCAATGCAACGTCCCTTTTGTTTATATGAAACGGACCATGTCAACATGTAGAGACGTTGCAATGCAACGTCTCTACGGATCAACGTCATAATTTTTTGGATTATCCCGGATATATTCACGGATTCGCAATAATTCGTCGTCGTTTCGTATAATGTGTTCATGGTAACGCGATTGCCATGCAAATCCTGAATATGGATGGTTTTTATGAATTGTATATGCGCAGGCGGATTTGAACGATCGAATTACGGTTGGCAATGAACCGGGTTTTGGTGAAATATCCGACATGTGCGGATCCGTAACATGCGTGTTGCGTGTAGAGACGTTGCATTGCAACGTCTCTACCTCCGGAACCGTATCGATCACGATAACGCCATGGATATGATCCGGCATTACGATAAATTCATTCAAATGTATATTGGAAAAATGTTCCGGTATGTGTGACCAATTATTATGAACGATATCCCCTAGAACCGTCATATACATGGCATGATTCGATATTGTTCCGAAAAACGGATACCTTGCATCCGTGCAAATCGTCACGAAATAAAACGCGGGTTTACCGTAATCCCAATGTTTTAAACGCGTCGAGGGTATGCGATATCGGTCGCGAAACAATAATTTGCCCATACATACCCCGTTCCATATTTTGACCAAAATGTCAATGCCTGGCATGTGTAAAAATATCCTGCTATACTGCCGTCATAACAACCAATTTTTATATTTTATGCCAAGAGGTAAATTCGAAGGCGGGGCCGCCAAGTCATTACGCGAAGCCGCTCCGGTCAAGAAGGCAAAGAAACCGGTCAAAGCGCTGGAACGCGCCGCATCGGTCAGGACCGGTTCATTCACCCGGCAAGAGGAAGATTGGTTCGCCGAAGGCGAGAAGGTGTCCAAAGCCAACCGACTGGAAGGCGCCAAGATGGTCATGCCCCGTTCGCGCAAGGAACAATACGAGGCTGCGTTGGAAAAACAGGCCGCCATTTTCCGCGAGGAAATTAGATCTCGGTTGAATAAGAATGTGGCCAAGAGCCATGCCGCGCCCACTGTGCGCGAAATGCTGCGCGGCAGCGACAATACGCTCATCCAGCCGCTTTTTGGACTCGAACCATCCATGGAAGAAGCGCGTGAGGCTATGGGCAAGGATAAGGCCAAGGCTTATGAAGCTATGACTACAATCTGGACGCGTTTGTTGGAAGGTTTGTTTACTCGGGCTCACAATAAACAGGCGCGTGCCAATATTGAGGATGCCATGTCGTACGTAGAAAAACTCATGGCCGCGGCCAAGGCTGCGGAAAGAAGCGAATAAAAAATCACTAGCAAGAAAAAACACCTGGGCAGTACCTAGGTGTTTTGATATTGGCCGAGTCGGTCCAGTGTGCCGGTTCGTCCTTGGCGGTAGCGGACAGTGGCAGCGAGCTTGAGCAATTCATCGTTCTCCGCTTGTTCACGGAGTTTGTCGTGCCAGCGGCAGCCCAGCGGGTCATCGTCGAAAGTTTCGAGAACTAGCATTTCCAGACCCTCGTCGAAAGTACGATCCACGACGCCGTACGTGATGCCGTTGGGCACATCGTCCGTGCGCACCACGACTTCTTCCGCGCCTTCAAACCGCGTGCGCGTTCCCTTTGACCAGATAACCAGGCGTTCGGGATGACTGACCGGAACGTGGTATCCGATCATCTCATAAGAAGCCGGTGCGGTTACCGTCACGTATCCGGAAGCCCACTTGAGAGCCAGACCGGCTATCAGTGCGCTTGCCGTCGGAATGATGGCAAAAGTCGTGATGCAAACGACTTTGAGCGATGCGCCACCGTACAAAGTGAACATGGCGTTGATAGCCATTGCGGCCAACATGACGAACATGATTTGCTTGCGACGCTTGTCTGGGTCGTGCATTTTCAGTCTCCGTTTAACTCAGGAAAAGATCGATTTATGCTTTGGATCTTGGCACAAAATGGCGGTTTTGTCAACACCCTCCAGCCCAAATTCCATTGATGGACGTTTATGGTTTATTCACGTATCCTATCGCGCATGGAAACCATGCTTTTTTTCTTTCGCCAGCTGGACCACATCGAAGATCTGATCCGCTGGGGCGGTTATGCGGTGTTGGCGGTCATTGTTTTTTCAGAAACCGGTTTGCTGATCGGTTTTTTTCTGCCCGGTGATTCGTTGCTCGTGACTGCCGGTCTTTTGGCCTCGCGCGGTTATTTAAACATTTGGGAACTGACTGCATTGCTTTCATTGATGGCCATAGTCGGAGATACTGTCGGATATCATTTTGGAAAAATTACAGGACCAAGAATATTCACCCGTGAAAAATCCGTTTTATTCGCCAAAGATCATCTGCTGCGCGCCAAGGCTTTTTACGACAAATACGGCGGCAAAACAATCGTACTGGCCAGATTCATTCCCATCATCCGCACGTTCGCTCCGATTGTGGCCGGAGTGGCCGGCATGCCGTACCGCAAATTCCTGATTTATAATATTTTCGGCGGCATCGGCTGGGTCACGTTAATGCTTTTTACCGGTTATTCCCTGGGCCGCTTGATACCTGGAATCGATCGCTACATGCACGTTGTGATCGCCGTCGTCATTTTGCTGTCCATCACACCGGCCGTCTACGAATGGTGGCGAGAAAGGAGCCGAAAGCCAAAGCAGGCCTGAACAGTTGCAATCTTCTGAGGATTTGCTAAGTTGTTACCGGGCTCAGTTTCAGCGTCAGTTAACTAGAAAACAGGGCAGGAATGCATGTTCTGCCAGGAGGCCGCCATGGATCCTGTAAAGCAACGTGCGCTCATGTCCATGATTGCGCACGGAGTACTTAACATCGAAACGCCGTCGTACGGCGTGCCCAATCCTTTCACAATCGGGTTCGAATTGTTGGAATCCGTTCCCGCGGTCCGCGAGGCGATCTTAAAATGCATTTTGGACGCGGCGCGTTACGGTCGTGCGCCCGAAGCTTTGGCCCAGGTGCCCGGCGGCTGCCGCAGCCTGGCATCCATGGCCGCAGACCGTTTGCGGTTGCCGTATTTGCTGCCGGTTACGATACTGGCCAAAGCGCCTTCGCCAATCTTACTGTACGGTTTTGCACCTCCGGGTTCGCGAATCATGTTGGTACATGAACTCGCGACTGGCGCCGAACCTCTCTTGGGAATGGTGCGTGTGCTGGAGCATGCGGGTTACCAGGTGGATCGGGTTCTGATTCTGATTGATGCGGACCGTGACGGTGAAATACCTGCCGCACTTCGTAAACTGGACCCGAACATTCTTTGTATGTCGCTTTTCCGAGCTGAAGACATGCTGCTCGAACTGCGCGATAATGCGGTTTTTCGCAACATGACAGAATCGCATAAAGTAGCCCAGGCATACGCTCATTACTGCGCTTTCACCGGCCAGAAAAAAACAGCCGGTTAAGCACTTTTTCAACCCCGCACTCAGCGGGTTTTTCGTTTGTCCAATTTTGCGAATTAAGATACACTTCGTGTCATATCGGGAGCTTAATTCCCGTTACCCTATGGCTGGTAACCCTATTGATTTAACCCTGGAAGAAGCGCTGTTTAAGCGCTTAAAAACCGATCCAGAAGCCGTCACCGAAGTATACGAACGCTACGCCAATGCGCTGTATGCGTTTTTGCTCAAGCGCTGCCGGCAAAAAGAGATCGCCGAAGATCTGGTGGCGCAGTGTTTCGTTAAGCTGCTCGAGTCTGCTCCCAACCTGGAGTGGAAAGGCGTTTCCATCGGCGCGTGGTTGTATCGCGTGGCGACTAACGCGCTGGCCGACCATTGGCGCAGCGCCCACACGCGCAAGAGCCAGCCGCTGGATACCGACACTTGGGATCCGCCTTCGGCTGACGATCCTGTCTGGAATACGCAAATAAACATGGAAGGCGAACGCATCCAAAAAGCCATGGACACTTTGTCCGAACGAGACCAGCAGGTTCTGACTTTGCGTTTTTACGGCGGATACGAAACCGAAGAAGTAGCCAAGACGTTGGATGTTTCCAATAATCATGCGGCCGTATTGACGTATCGCGCACTGGGCCGCATGCGTAAAAATTTGATTTCAACCGACTTATGAGCAACCACGAAGAATTAAACGCCATGCGATTAGATCGCGCGTTGCGCAGTCCTGAGGATATCGAAGGACGCTTGGACGAGGAATTGCGCGGCGTCAAAAAAGACGAGATGGCCGGCGACAAGCCGTATCTTTCGGTTGCTCAGGCTTTACGCGACGACGCGTCCAAACAAGAAACCATGGATCCCGAAGTCATGGCGCGTCAAAAAGATCATTTAGCTATCATGGCAAAAAATCTAAAAGCGCAACGCGCTGCCACTTCGACTACGACTACGACTCGCGTCACTCAGTCCAAACGACCATGGTACCTTTGGGCCGGAGCTTTCGCCGCTGTCACCGCAGTCGCATTGTTGGTTTTTGTCGCACAAACAAGTCCCACGCCGTGGAAGAACGCGGCACGCAATGCAGCCGGTCAATTAGGTTCGGCCACGCTGTCACTTATCGTGCCCGAAGCTTATGCGAGCGATGCGTTTACCGTGTTTGCGGAAAATAAAACTGCCGGCGGCGCATCCGTTGACACGACATTCAAAGTCACGGCCAAGATGCCGGTTGATGAAACCGCGCTCAAGCAGAGTTTGCGCATCGTAGCTGCGGACGAAGCGAGTGCCACGACTGTCGATGTTCCGTATGATGTTGAACGTCAGGATGACCGCACGTTCCGCCTCAAACCCACACAGAAACTTGATGCTGGTGCGGTTTACAAAGTCACCATCGCGACCGGCGTTAAGGATCAGCAGGGCGAAGTGCGCCAGCGTGATTTTTCATGGGCCATTCAAACTCAGGATACTTTCCGCGTTCTGCATACTGTTCCCGGCGACCAGACGACGGGCGTGCCTGTCGATACGGCCATAACATTTACCTCGTCGCAGACCAACTGGAAAGATCCGTCCTCATTCGTCAGTATTTCACCTGATGTGAAAGGCAAATTCGAAACCCATGGACGCACTTTGGTCTTCTTGCCGTCCAAACCTTTGGCAGCCGGCACCATTTACACCGTGACTTTGAAAAAAGGCTGGGGGATTGATGGCGGATCATCGTTAGACCAGGACAAGACGATTCGTTTTGAAACGGAAGCGGCAAATTCTTCACAGGATTCGACTTTCTTCCCGTATCCAGCGACGTTGGAGTCAGCGCCCGGTAAAACCACAATTGTCCACTTCCAGACAGCTGATCGTTTTGCGGGCACGAGCGTCCGCATCACCGGTTACGCGTTGCAGCAGGACGGGTTTAAGCAGGCCTTGAAGTCGATAGACAGCGTGCCGTCTTGGGCTTACGCCTCGCGCAATAACATTGCCGGCATCGACGCGCTAGTCAAGGATTCTTCATTTTCCACCACCGTGAATTTGGAAAAGTCGGAAACTGACTATCGTTATTACGTCCGATTGCCGGAGGCTCTCATGCAGGGTTTGTATGCCGTTAAGTTCGAAGTTGATGGCGCGTCTCCGTCATGGTTGCTTTTACAGCGCACGACCGTGGCGGCTTATGCCATGGCTGACCGCTACAACATCATGGTCTGGGTCGTGGACTCGAATAACGGCAAACCTTTATCCGGACAGGATGTAAAGTTGGAAGGACAGACTGTGCAGACAAACGATCAGGGAATTGCCCGCGTGTCCACGCCGTCAGCCTGGCGCGACCGCGCAAACGGCAATATGGAAGTGGAAACACGGCCCACAAGCATCGAAGTCGGCAATTCTGCGGCTTGGTTGCTTTTAAGCGTCACGTACGATGCGCCCATGTGGAGTTTTGGCGGCAGTGCCGGAACTTCCGCAGATATTAATAATTGGAGTTATATTTTTCCCGACCGTCCGCTTTACCGCATGCAAGACACGATCCAATTTTTCGGCTTGCTTCAGGAACGTTCGAGCGGCCGCGGCGCCGGTGCTTTGACCGTGGAATTGCGCGGCGCGGATTACATGTTGGATTTCGGTTCGTATGACACCAAAGTTTATGCCCGCCGCGATTTGAACACGGATGCCGAAGGATTCTTCCAGGGTGACATCAACTGGCCCGGTTCGCTCAAGCCAGGCTATTACCAACTAGCCATCATTAAAGACGGTTCGGTCGCTTCTTCACGCACCGTTGAAATTCGCGATACGGCCAAACCCGCATACCGCGTCGAAGTCCAGTCGCAGGCCACGGATGTTTACGCCGGTGACAAAATCAGCGGCCGCGTGCGCGTGACTTTTTACGATGGCACGCCGTTTGCCAAAGCTAAAGTCATCCTGAACACGTCCGGAGGATTTAGCGCGAACAAATCATTGAATCTGGTCACTGATGACGGAGGATATGCGCAATTCGAGATTACTACGGACAAATCAACTTGCGATCTGAATTCCGATCATCCGAGTTGCACCGCGCGCGACACTTTGTCGTTCGAGGCCAGGCCTGACACGGGTGAGGAAGCGGAAATCGTGGCCTATGCGCGTGTCGGCGTGTGGCGCGGCCACCTGTTCTTGTCTGCTGACGCGCAGAACAAGGATAATGGCGATGCAGAAATCAAAGCCCGCGTCCGCGAGGTCAGACTCGACAAAGCTAACGGACGCGAGGAAGATTCTGTTTTAGGTGACGGAAAATCCGATGTCTTGGTTCGTTCCAATGTTTCAGAAATCCACTGGGACCAGATTCAGACCGGTACGACATTCGATCCCATCGAACAAAAAGCGGTTCCGCAATACCGTTATGACCGTCGCGTTGTAAATGCCGGAGTCTTCGAATCCAAGACCGCGGCTGACGGAGTTGCAACCATCACCTTCCCGATGAAGGACGGTGTGTCGTATCAAATCGTGACTTCTATTGTAGAAGGCGACGGCGCCACGCATGCCGTGGTTTCGTATGCATCCAAAAACAACTACGAACGTTCGGGTATGGATACGATCTCACTCGAACCGACCAGTGCGGCTGACAATAAGAATTCCTACAAGCAGGACGAATCAGTTTCTCTGACACTCATGCGCAACGGTAAAAAGTTGACCGACGGCAATTATCTGTTTGTCCGCGCCTCACGCGGCATCAAGATGTCGACGGCCATTACCGATGCGACCTATGCCTTCACTTTTGGCGCTGATGATGTGCCAAACGTCAACGTTTACGGCGTAACTTTTACGCCCGCAGGTTTTGTCCAAGCACAATATACCGCTTCGGTAGACACGGAGGATCGTGCTCTGAAAGTCGAATTGTCGTCAGACCAGCAATCGTATGCTCCGGGCGGCCAGGTCAACATCCGCGCCACAGTTACGGATAAGAACGGCCAACCGGTTTCCGGTGCGCGCGTTGCTTTGAGCGTGACTGACGAGGCTTTGCTGAGCTTGAGTAATCTGGATACGACGGAAAATCCTTTGGATTTAATTTATCACTGGGTGCCGGACGGTGTTTTGGCCACCAAGATGACAAATGCCGCCGTGGCTGATTTCTTTGGCGGCGGTGCCGAGATGGGCGGCGGCGAAAGAGCTTTGGCTGTGCGCGGAAACTTCAAAGACCAGGCAGCTTACGTGATCGTGCAAAGCGGATCCGACGGAACTGCGACAACGAATTTTACCGTGCCCGACAACATCACGTCCTGGCGCGTCATGTCTTCGGCCGTATCGGCAGATCGCCGCGCCGGAACAGCAACGCTGCGTTTGCCCGTGACCAAGCCGTTGTTCGTCGATGCGGTTATCCCGTCTGACGTCATGGTTGGCGACAAACCAGTACTCAAACTGCGTGCTTTCGGCTCAGCGCTTCCGAACCAGGGCAATGTCACATATTCGGTCAGTATGCCGACGCTCGGTATCGATAACCAGGAAGTTCAGGGCGATGCGCAAAAAGCGGTTTACGTTGCTTTGGATAAACTTGTTCCCGGAACTCACAAAGTAACTATCCGCGTTACAGCCTACAATCAGACTGATGCTATCGAGCGCACGGTGCGCGTCGTGCCCACGCATGCCACGCATGACGAACGCGTGGCCGTCGAACTGGCCCCGGGTTCTACTTTGCCGGACGTAGGTTCTTCGCGCGAAGTGGAGGTGACCATCGCCTCAAAAGCTCGTACCGCACTGCGTTCGCGCATTGAATCTTTGGCTCAGCCTTGGTCCGCGCGTTTGGAATCCCAGGTCGCCGGTTCCATGATGCGCAAACTAGCAAAAGATTCTTTCAACTCAACATTCGATTCGACCGAACCTTCGTTTGCCCGCTACCAGCGCGAGAACGGAGGATTGGCCATGCTGCCATACGCATCTGAAGACGCCGGTTTATCAGCCAAGGTCGCGGCCGCGGCACCGGATCTCTTCGACCGTTCCGAGCTCGCAAACTATTTTTGGACCGTGACCGATGATCCTAAGACTTCACGCGAAGCCTCGATCCAGGCATTGTCCGGCTTGGCCGCATTGGATCAACCGGTGGTGGACCGATTGCATGCCGTTGCTGCGCTGACCAATCTTTCGTGGCGCGAAAAGCTGGCGCTCATCCGCGGTTTGGATGCCATCGGCGAACGCGAAGCGGGCAGACAGCTATTGGATGAAATGCTGAAAGGTGCGAAAAATCAGGACAACATCATGTATGTAGAAGTGAGCAAATCAAAATCTGACACTCTTGAGGCGACTGCAGAGGCTGCGTCATTGGCTGCCGAACTTGCCCATCCTTCTGCGTCGGCATTGATTGCTTACGTGGATTCCAATTGGAGCGACGAAGCGCTGACCGATCTGGATCGTGCAACATATTTACAGCGCATAGCACCGTCATTGCCCAATATCGACGTGCAAGTTTCGTACATGACCGGACAAGAGACAAAGACCGCGAATCTCAAAGATGTGCCGTATGTCACTTTGAAACTAACGGCCGACGAAGCCGCCGCGTTCCGCGCCTTGTCAGTCAACGGTCCGGCCGAAGCATCATTCGTTCGTCAGACGTCCGGCAATCCGCCGTCCAGTCCGTTGCTCACCGTGTCGCGCGATTACCGTGTCGATGGCAAACAGGCTGCGACATTGCACGAAGGAGACGTGGTCAAAATCTCGTTGGCTCCGCATTGGCAGGAAAAGGCCCAGGACGGCTGCTATATCTTGCGCGACCGTTTGCCCGCCACGTTGGTACCTTTGGTTAGCGTGTCGTATGCGCCATATGCGCCGAACAGCGTTTCGCCGTATGATGTGTTGAACGGCGAAGTTTCGTTCGTGACTTGCAAACAAAACAAGCCTGAAGCCATATCGTACGACGCTCGTGTCGTCTCGCTGGGAACGTACCAAGCCGAAGGTGCGTTGCTGCAATCCATGGACGCGCCGTCAATTGCTGCGCAATCGGCGGCGCAGACGGTGGAGGTGAAATGATGGGGCGTTAACTCTCCCTGCCCTCCCTTAACGAGGGAGGGTTCTGAATGATGTATTTAAGAAATTTGAGTTGTTTAACCATGCTGACCATTGTGTCGGCATGGTTTTTAGTTGGGTGCGGGACGGACAAACCGACGTTACAAGTCGCAAGTTCCACGTTTCAAGTAGCGGAAGGAACGTCGACCGCAACCGTCATCGAGCCGATAGCGAACACATTCATCGATCCGGTGCGTTTTCGCGACACGGACCGACTGGTGGCGTGGAAATATGCCGGTTATCCGATCGCCGGCGTGGTCAACCACCACACCGCGGCCATGGATTTGCAGGCTAAGTTTTTCAAAACACTAAAGTCCATTCGTCCTGACATTAAGACTTTCGTCATCCTTTCACCCGATCACTTTCGCCGCGGCCCCGGTATCGCCACCGGCCAACTTCCTTACGCCACTCCGGCCGGACTTGTAACTTTAAACTTTAAACTTGTAACGGATTTATCGGTCAAATCCGGTCCGTTCAAGGAAGAGCACGGAGTCGGTGCCTTGGCTCCGTTTATAGCGCGTGAGTTTCCCGGCGCAAAGATCGTTCCTCTCTTTCTGCGCGGCGATGCGCCTTGTGAACAATTAATCGCCTTGGGCGATGAACTCGCGCGCATCTCGTCGACATCAACTTTTGTAATTGTCTCGTCAGACATGAGTCACGGGTTAACGGACGCTGAAGCTCGCAAACATGATAAAGAAACATTGTCGTGGTTAGCATCAAGTAACTGGAAGGAACTCGAAAATGCCACGGACGCCAACACGGACAGCGGTCCGGCGTTTATTGTGTTGCATGAGTTATTCAGTAAGCGGAAAACCCCCCTGCCCCCCTTTAACAAGGGGGTAACTGAAGACCCCCTTGTTAAAGGCAAAGCTGAGCTTAGCTCAAGGGGAAACAAAAGGGGTTTTAAGCCATTGTCCCACGCCCTCTCCACCGACTACGGCGGCGATGCTAAGAATGCGACGAGTTACATCGTGGGTTTTTGGAAATAAAAAACCAGACCGTCAAGGGTCTGGCAAAACAACGTAGGGACGTTGCATGCAACGTTCCTACGTTGTTTTGACAACACGTTCCACGATTTCTACCGGCGTCGCTTTCATCAAATTCAAATCCAAAGTTTTGCCCAAAGAATCTTTCACGTCACCGGGTAGTATCTCAATCACAATATTCGAAACTTCGGCCGGCATTACCAAGTGCACGGTCATTACACCGTGTTTGCGTACCAAATCGTCGATTTTTTCCACGATTTGCTTGGTAAAATGCGTCATTCTGGCCTCGTCGGAAACGTCTGATTCCATGCCTGTCGTATGTGCGTCTTCGAAGCCTTTTGTTTCGCCGCGTGAGTCTTCTTGATGCTCGCGAGGCACCGCGATGCGATCCAAATGTTCAAGTGCGTCGCCGCCGACCAAAAAGAAGTTGGCATCAACCGTATCGGCTGACACGATAAGCGTGGAATGAGGGAAATGCTGGAGGTGTTGGGGGAGTTGCATAGTGTTTTGTTTGTCATCCCGAGCGGAGTCCGACGTAGTCGAGGGATCTGGTTTTTAGTTTTTACAAGCCAGATCCTTCGACTTCCCCCTCGCACAAACAATATGCTCGGGGTTCGCTCAGGATGACAGATGAATAGTAATTTTCAAGTAAATTTCAAATGAGTCAGATAATGCACGAACGGTTCGTGGAATTTGGATTTGGCGCGCAGGCATTGGTTGACGGATTTGAGCAACGGGACGGAAACATGAAGTCTGTCGGCAAGTCTCAATCCCGCAGCGGCCGCCGCGATGCCTTCCACGGTTTTCAATCCCAGGTCAGACGGTTTGCTGGAACGTGCGCCCACGAGCCTTTCTCCATAATGCCTGTTGCGGCCGTGCGGCGACCAGCCGGTAACGAGTATGTCGCCTAAACCGGCTAACGAATAAGCGGTTTGCGGATTGGCTCCGGCTTTGCCGATCAAGCTCGCCATTTCCTGCATGGCCAGAGTCATGACGAATGCTTTGGCATTGGTCGGATATTTAAGTCCGTCGCACATGCCGAAGGCTATGGCATATGCGTTTTTTACAGCCGATGCCAGTCCGACGCCCATAAGGTCTGCGGACGGCACTGCTTTGACCACCGTATCTGTCAGAAGTTTGACCACGATAGCTCGGGCTTGCGCATCGCGGCAGGCGACTACGAAAGCCGTGGGGCTGCCATACGCCAATTCGCCGGCAATGACTGGTCCGCCCAGCATGCACAATCTTTTTGCCTGATAAGCTGGCAAGAGTTTTTGCTGACTTAAGATGTTCGGTTCCAGCGTGTCCATGTTAAAACCTTTGGTGATGGACGTCACAATCGCTTTGGCATGCATGTACGGCTTGGCGCGGAGCAAAACTTCGGCTGCGGCAAACGACGGCACGGCCATAATGATCACCATCGAGTCTTGCAAACACCAGGCAATGTCTGATGATGCCTTGATCGCGGCCGGCAGCTTGAAATCGGGCAGATAAACCGAATTGCGATGATTTTGGTTTACGTCTGTTTCCACGTCAGGCTCGATGCAATACATGCGAATCTTGTTGCCTTCGTGTGCCAGGTAATATGCCAGGGCCGTGCCGATATTGCCCGCGCCCAGTATGGCGATATATTTTTTCATACGCCAGTTATTGTAGCTGGCCGTCACTTGCGCGTCCAAACCGCCACGCCCTGCCGTTCAAATTCTTTGTACCAGGCATCCCCGAAGCGCGTGGCGCATTGGGCCGTGTCCGTGGCGTTCAGTGAAATGACGTGCGTTATCCCGTTCCGATCCAGGAAGTTAATGTTGGCCTGCGTGCTGGTGGTTTCCAACCAAGCGACGAATTGTTCAGCACGATTGTCATAGTCGGGCGTTGCCGGATAATGCCCGATCCACACCCTCCGTTCGGTATATGCCGGCGTCCAGATGCCGGTCCATTGATCGCGGCCGAGCACTACGGCATCTTTTGGTGATCTTTCTTGAATATATTTCCATGCTTCTCTGACCGTTATGGGTTGGTAGAACATGATTTGCCAACTTTGCTGGTTAAGTGAAATCTGGACTGCCAACATGTGGTAAAAGGGGATCAGACAAATGATGATAAACAGAGCATGGCCCCACTTGTGATTATTCAGTTTTTCTTTGAGCCACAGCCAGAAAGGAAAAGTGACGAACGTGAGTGCCGGAATCAGTCCTTGCGTATATTTGCGTTTCCAGTTCATGGGTAAGAACAGACAGATGATGGCGCTGATAATCCAGGCCCAGATCCAGGACGGTTTACTTGGCCAGCGCGGCAGGTTTTTTATGCGGCCGCTCAGCCAAATGATGAGAGCTGCGATGAATGGTGCGAGACCGATGATCCAGCGCCACCAAGCAGCCAATAATATTACGTTGTGACGCATCTGAAGCGTGGCGAACGCGACATCCGTCTTAAAGAGAAGTAGGAAATACCACAGGCCCGGCAGCATGGCGCAGGTTATGAGCAAGGCGACCAGCCAGCGTTTCCAATCTTTCCTCAAAAGGTTTGGAATTAATGCGGAAACCGCAGCCAGGACACCGTAAAGAGGCAGATAGTATGGATGAAAAAATGACAGGTAAAGTATAGTTGGCAGCAGCAACCAAAGACGCCGCATGCGACCATCATGAACGATCTCCCATATCCAGCGAACCATCCAAAGTTCCAAAGCCAGGGAGAGAATCATGTGCGCGCCGCCGATTAACACCGGAATTACAGCCACCTCGGTATCAACATCCGGTATTACGCTGGTAACCGGAGGCCAGTAAGGCATGACGTAAATGAAGAGAGTATATATCCAACCAGTGGACAGTCCGCAAACAGCCAGTATCGAAGCCAGACGCGCATGTCGCTCTTCTGCCAAGAATGATTTTGCCGCCGCATAAATCGAGCAGCCCAGGATGAGCGTGCAAATCCAACGCAAAATTTCGTGGGTTGCGATCGGCGGCAGGCCGGTTCGCGTTAGGAGTCCCGCAACGGACCAGAACGAGTCAAAGCGTGGAGTTTGCGGCAGGTTGTTGTACAGATTGTAAAGGAGAAAACCGTGTTTGCCTTGGGCTAGGTAATTGAGATAAACGGCAATATCCTGGTTGTTCACCACGTAACCTCCCATCCAAACCGAGCGTGGCGGTGTCAGTACAAACATGACAGCGAGCATGGCCAGTTCGAACGCGATCATCAGACCGCCAAGCGCAAAACCAAAGCGCCAGTCGTGCCAAAATTGTCGTATATTTATTGTCATATTGCTTTTTGTCATCCCGAGCGTAGCCTGTCGCGTTTAAAGCGATCTGACGTAGTCGAGGGATCTGGTATTTTGAAGCTATACAAACCAGATCCTTCGACTTCGTTCATCGAATTCACTTCGCTCAGGATGACAGGTCGATTAAGGTTTTTCGAACTTCATCACCGTGCACAATGAAAGCCTGAAGGGTAAACCGAACGGCAGATTTTTTTGTACCGCAACCGTCCAGCCCACGGCTCGCGCAATCTGTTTGTCGCTGAAATCATTGACATGGTCAGGCACTTTGACAGGACGGCGTCCCAGGACAAAACGTGCCATAGTCCAAAGCGTTTCGTTGGGATTGATGACAATCAGATGTCCGCCGGGTTTGATGACGCGTTTTATTTCAGCGATAGCAATCGGATAATCGTGAATATGTTCCAGGACATCTGAGCAGAAAACCGCATTGAACTCGTCGTCATGATAAGGCAAACAACAAACGTCACCCTGTCGCAGGCAGGCGCTTGGAATGCGTTGGTCTGCTTGTCGTAAAGCTGAGTCTAAGATGTCTAGTCCGTGGAGCTCGCTCTCTGGGTTCTTCGCGCGCAACATTTGCAGCAGATGTCCTTCGCCGCAGCCCGCGTCCAAGACTTTCATTTGTCCGTGAGGCAGCAGGCCGACCACAGTATCCAGGCGGCGGTTGAAAAACCATCGTACCGCAAAGTTTGACGAAGCGTAAAGCTTGTCCATGTGCCTTTCTTCCATAACCAGGTGCTCGGCGCGATTCATATTTTTTTCCAAACCGCCACATCGTCACTTACGAATGCTTTTTGCCAGTCGTTGTTAAGCAAACGCGCGGCTTTGTTGGTTTTTTCCGCGTCCGTGGTCAGGATGTAACGGATGTTGTTGCGGTCAAGAAAAGCGTTATATTCGGTCGCGTCATTGGACCAAAACCAGGTCAGCCATTCGGTTTGCCTGTTGTAATAATCCGGCGTGGCATGTGCATGGCCGATCCAGACTTTGTGCAGGGTATATAACGGCGTCCAAAGATTGGTTTCCATGGCCGTGGTTACAATCAAATCATTTTGGGACATGTCGTGAGACGTGAAGTCCCAGGCGGCAAATATTTGGGTTTTTTGGTAAAACAAATTGCGCGTCATGGCATTGGGCATTAAGGCGAAAAAATACAAAAAGTAAATAAGCGGCCCGGCCAGCCAAAGACCGATCAGGAAGCGTGATATTGCCGGAATTATGTTTCCTTTCGGGATTAAGTCAGTCATGAGCCACAGCCAAAAAGGTAGCGTCAAGATGGCTAATACGGGCAGCAGACCCTGGGTAAATTTGGTTGTCCAAGGGAACGGCAAAATCATGCAAACCACGGCCGACGCCAGCCAGATCACGGCCCAAAGCGGGGTTTTGCTCCAATAATAATTTTGCGGGACGCGGTCTTTGATAATGAAAAAAGAAGCGATAAAAATAAATAGCAGCGCCATTATCCAAAGGTTGAACGGATCAAGGCGCAGGCTGTTGATTTGATAGTAAAGCCTGTTCAGTGCCGGTTCCGCCTGGGTAAGCCAGTAGTTATAAGCCAGTGATGGCAGCATGGCGGCGCAAAGCGCAAATAACCAGGCGCCACGTTTGAGCCGTTCGCTCATGCTCCATCCGCAAAAATAACAAATCAACGCGATCAAACCGGTCAACGGAATATAGTAAGGATGGAAAGACGTCAGGAAGAAAACCGCGGCAAGATCCGGGATAAAATATTTTTTCTGCCCTTCGCTGAGCAGCAGCCAGGTCCAGCGCGCGATCAGGAATTGCAGGGACACGGACAGGATCATGTGCGCGCCGCCGAATATGACGGGAATGAGCGAGAATTCGGTGCCCAGGTCCGGCGCGATGGTAATCAGTATTTTTCCGTAGAAAAGGTTGCTTATGATCGCATGTACCCAGCCGCTGCCCATGCCGCTGGCGATGATCAAGCTGGCCAGCCATGCCCGCTTTTCATCCGCGACCAAACTTTTCGCCGTGCTGAAAATCGTCAAACCGAGTATCAAAGTTGCGATCCAGCGCAAAATCTCATGGACCATGATCGGCGACAATCCGGTCCTGACCAATAACCCGGCCGTGGACCAGAAGGGTTCGAAGCGTCCGATCTTTTGTTGCTCGTTGTACAAATTATAAACTATGGGGAACGTGCGGTTTTGGGCCAGATAGTTCAAATAAATGGGATAATCAGGAGCATTGAAAGTCTGGCCGCCCAGCCAGCGCATGCCATTTGGCGCCAATGTGACGCACAGTCCGAGGGCGACCAGCTCGATGGCAATCATCAATCCTGCCAAAGCAAAACCCAGGCGCCACTTTTTCCACCAGGTTATAAAATCAGCCGACATATTGCGGCTGTATTTTATGTTGTCTGGCCCACAATGTCTATCCTAAAGTTTTGGCGGCTTAGTCCAGACGCTGATGCCGTTCTCTTCGAAGGTTTTCTGCCAGGGCGTCTTGAGTGCAAGCGAACAGCGCCGCGTATCCGTGGCATTGACGGCGAGAACGGTTGTGATGTTGCGTTCATCCAAAAATTCAGCAAATTTGTTCGGTTCTTCTTCGGCCTGCCATGCTTTAAATTGCGCCAGGCGTTGGTTATTGTCCGGCGTTTCGTGGTTATGCCCGATCCACACGGTCTTGTTGGCGTAAGCCGGCGTCCAAATGTTGGCTGTGAGCGAGGTAGCGATCACTGTCCCGTCTTGCATCGAGCTGGCCATGGATAGCCAGGCATTCAGCTGGCTTTGGGGCGCGAAGAAATATGTAAAATATTCTGACGAATACGGCGTCATGGTTTGCGTGCGAAAAAGCGAAATGAGTGGAAAAAGCAACAATACCACCACGAGCCAGCGCACCGGCCGGATCAAGAGCGTCCGTGCTTTGTCGGCAAGTAAAAGCCAGAAGGGCAAAGTCAGGATGACTAAAGCCGGCAACAGCGCCTGGGTAAATTTTCTTTTCCACGGGAAAGGCAGGACCATGCAAAGCAATGCGGCTGCCAACCAGGCAAGTATCCAATCAGGCCGTTTGATCCAGGCGTGTTCTTTGGATATGCCGCGCCACGAAAGATAGATTCCGGCAATCAGGATGGGCGTTAAGGTCACGAGCCAGAATCTGACAGGATCCAGGGGCAAATAATTGACCGATAAATGATGAACGCGAAAATCATGGTCGCTCAGCATCATCCAGACGTAATAAACGAAACCCGGAAGCATGGCCGCGTTAATGGTAAAAAAGTACAGCAGGCGTTTGGACAGCTTTATTGCGGATTTGTGGTGCGGAATGAGCATGGCCATGATCGAGACCAGACCGAAGACGGGTATGAAGTAAGGATGAAAAAACGAAAGGATCAGCAAAACCGCACATGCGGCCCATGGCTTGCGGCCAGTATCCCGCAATATTTCCCAGATCCAACGCAGGGCTAATAGCTGCAATGCAAAAGACAGAATCATGTGCGCGCCGCCGAGCAAAACCGGGGCTGTAGCGAATTCGGTGGCCAAATCCGCGGTTACGCCGGACATGGGCGTCCAAGTGTGCGACATGCCTTTGTAAATTACGTAGATCCAACCCGTGCTCATGCCGCTGACCATAAACAGCGTGGCCAGCCTGGCTTGTTTTTCGTTTTGCGTGACGGCTCGTGCCGTGGCCACGAGTGCGAAGGCCAAAACGATCGTGCAAATCCAGCGCAGGATTTCGTGCGCCAAAATGACGGGTATGCCGGCACGCACCAATAGTCCGCCGAGAGACCAAAAAAGATCGAAACGCGCTATTTGCGGATGGTTGTCGAATAAATTTACCAGCAAGATGCCATGTGCGCCCTGGGACAGGTAATTCAAGTACACGGCCTGGTCGCTGCTGTTAAAAATCGTATTGCCCAACCAACGATATCCGGTCGGAGCGCCAAACATCGATGCGCCGATCGCGGCAAGCTCAAAGGCGACCAGCCATGCGGCAACAATCAGGGGAAAGCGCCACTTCTTAAAGTCCATACGGCAATGTTAATTTATAAACTTGGTAATTTGGTCCAGACGCTGACGCCGTTTTCTTCAAAAACGCTGTGCCAAGGGAGTGTGAGCGCAGCGCCGCAGCGCCGCGTATCCGCGGCACTCACAGCCAACACGGTAGTGATGCCGCGATCTTCCAGGAAAGATCGAAAAATCATTGGGTCATCAGCGGATTTCCAAAAATTATATTGTTCCAAACGGTTGGCATAGTCCGGAGTCCCGTGGTTATGGCCGATCCAGATTATGCGGGCCGTGTAGGCCGGCGTCCATACGCCGGCATTTAATGACGTGGCAATGATTTTTTCGCGTGCTGGCATGGCGGCTATCTTTTCCCAGGCATGGAATTGGGCTATGGGCGCGTAGAAATATGAAAAGTATCGTGGATCGTATATCGTTATCAACTGCGTACGAAACAGAAAATAAAAAGGAAAGAGCAGCGCCAAGGCCGCCATCCAGCGCATGGGTTTGTACAGTTGATCGCGGACGGCTTGGGCTGCCATAAGCCAGAACGGCAAAGTCAAAATCACGGCCGCGGGTATCAGGCCTTGCGTAAATTTTCTTTTCCACGGGAAAGGAAGAATCATGCAGATGATAGCCGACACGATCCAGGCCATGACCCAGTTTGGACGTTTGGACCAATAATAATCGCGCGGAATTTTGCGCCACAGCATCCAAGCGCCGGCTATTCCGATGGGCAAAAAAAGCAGGATCCAAAAACCCAGCGGTCCCAATGGCAGGATATTGCGGTCAAATTGCTGTGTACGGAAATCCGCGTAGCGCCAAAAACTCCAGAGGATGTATAGAAACCCGGGCAACATCGAAGCATTGAGCAAAACGAATCTTTTTAGTCGCGCGGACAAGTCGAGAGTCGTACCGTGCAGCGGCCAGACCAAAGCGAATATCGTCATCAGACCAAATAAAGGGATGAAATACGAATGGAACAAAGACAAGGCGCACAAAGCGGCGCAGGCGGCCAGCAGTCTTTTAGTTTTGAGCTCGCGCAATGATTCCCAGATCCAACGGATTGCAAGAAGTTGCAATGCAAAGGACAGGATCATGTGCGCGCCGCAGATGAGCAACGGCGCAATGGCCGCTTCGCTCATCAGGTCGGCGGGAACTTGCCCCGTGGGATTCCAGCTGTGCGTCAATGTTTTCCAGATAATGTAAGTCCAGCCCGTGCTCATGCCGCTGATCATGAACATCGCGGCCAACCCGGCTTGTTTTTCGTTTTGCGTGACAGCACGTGCCGTGGCCACGAGCGCAAAAGACAAAACTATCGTGCAAAGCCAACGCAGGATTTCGAAGGTCAAAAGCGGCGAAAGTCCTGCACGTACAAAAAGTCCGCCCAATGACCAAAACAGGTCGAATCGTGATATGGGGCTGTCGCTGTAAAGATTGTAGACCAATAAACTGTTTTTGCCTTGCGCCAGGCTGCTCAGATAGTATGCTACGTCGCTTTGGTTGGAGATCGTGGAACCCAGCCAGCGGTAACCGTCAGGCGCACCCAAGGCTACGACACCGATTGTCGCCAACTCAAAAGCAATCAGCAATGCCGCGACCAGGAGGGGAAAACGCCACCGGGAAAACATAAAAACGTTTATCAAAGTTTGTAAGGTTAATAAAGTTTATTAAGGACTTTGCAAAATGACCTTATAAACCTTATTAACTTTATGAACCTTACAAACTTGGTAGGTTAGTCGGTTTGTTTGACGAGCGGCACCACTATTCGGAACGAGCGCCGGTTGCCTTGGACGGTTTGCGTTCCCTGCCCCACTAACACGGGGGAAAGGATCGAAGGTCCGTTAACATCTGTTTTCGGATGACGAACAAAAGTAAAAAATGTTTCCTGAATATCCACGGTTCCTTGCGGCGTACCGCCCATGCCGCCGGCTTCCATCAAATGCCGCATATCCTCGGCCGTAATGGCCGGATAATCCGTGCGGTCCGGCTGTACGGACAATGTGATCCAACCGGATTTTACCTCGCCGGTTCGCGGATCGATGGATAATTTTCCGCCCAGCTCCGGGCGTCCGGATAAATCAACAATGTTTCGTTCGTCCACGACACGTTCATAGGTCACGGTTACGCTGTCGGTGGCGGTCGCCGAAGCGATGGAAAGATTGCGGTAAGTCAGCTCGCCGATGCCGTGGTCGGTTAAAAAACCCTTAGCCAGCGTCAGGACGTCATCCTGATTCAAAGTATGTTTGAGATTTTGAGCGGTCGTAGACATGTTGTTAAACCGCAAACCGTTATCTTCCGAAGTAAAGGTCCACAAATAACCTCGTCCGTCAGACCATGTCAGACGATACGAAAGATTGACCGGCTGGTCGCCGAGCATTCCGACCGGAAAATGGATGGCGTCCGTCAGGTTTTGGAACTGCGTCCTATCCAGTCCGCCGCCGGGCAAACGCACCACGGTCACATTGGGCTGCAAGGACGGCAGTTCGGCGTTGATGCGTACCACGCCAGGCGCCTGGTCGCTCGGCAACGGTAGAAGCGGCAGAGTTCCAAAACCGTTTTTCTGCGGCACGCCGATCGATGCGCCTTGAGCCGCGCCCAGCGGTTGGGCGACTTTGGTCACGATCAACGGTGTAAGACATCCTGCGCCCAAGACGGAAAATACGGCACAGATCGCCAGCCATTGGTTCGTTGGTTTCATACGCCATGGATTATATCGCGTGTGAGGTTTTTGAGGAAATGAAAAAGACCCGATCGGAGTCGGAAAGAATAAACGAAGTTATGCTTTGATAACGTTGTCGGAATTATTCATGTTGCGGCTTGACAAGACTGTCCGGGTCTATTATATTCCTAGCCATCAACTAGGTTATTATGCCAAAACAGCCAAAAACGGCCAACAGCCTGATCCGCGTCTCGGCCCGCAACCATGCGGGTCTGATTCTGATGACTGAACTCGCGCAGTCGGCGGATTTCGTGTCTTTACGCGACGTGGCAGGCCATATGGGGCTGTCACAAGGTTTTTTAGAAGAGGTGGCCGCTGATTTGAAAAACGCCGGTTTGATAAAGGGACGCAAAGGTCCTGGCGGGGGATACTGCTTGGCAAAAGCCGCGGGCAATATTACGGCCGAACAGATTTTGACCGCGCTCGAAGGGCCGATCTCTCTTGTTGCCTGTCATGGCGGAGCGTGTCCGGTCGCGGCAGCTTGCGCATCCAAGTCGCTCTGGGGTTTTTTGCAGCGTGACATAATCAAGTCGCTAAAACGGACCACGCTTGCGGAAATAGTCAAATAATTTTTATGAATAAGAATAAGCGCAGAACGGAAATTCTCCCAACCCCCTTTATCAAGGGGGAGAGTTCGGTCCTAAAAGTCCCCCTTGTCAAAGGGGGATTTAGGGGGATTTCCGACAGGGCGAAGGGGGTTTATCTGGATAACGCCGCCACCACGCCGGTCGATCCGCGCGTGCTAAAAGCCATGCTGCCGTACATGACGGATGTTTACGCCAACCCGTCGTCACTGCATTCGCCGGGACAAAAAGCCGGAGCTGCGGTGCGTGAGGCGCGTGGGAAGATCGCAGCCATCATCAACGGCCATGCTGACGAAATTATTTTCACGTCCGGCGGCACCGAATCTGACAACCTGGCCGTCATGGGAGCGATTTTGTCTGCAACGCCAATCATCAAATCGCAATTCGGTGTCGAAGCCAAACCGCATGCGGTTACGACCGCCATCGAACATCACGCTGTGCTTGAACCGCTTTTGCATTTGCAGAAAATCGGCGAAATCGAACTCACGATCGTGTCGCCGCAAAAGAACGGCATAGTCCGCGCTGCCGACATTTTGTCCGCGATCAACGAACGGACCGTGCTCGTATCCGTCATGTGCGCCAACAACGAAATCGGCACCATCCAGCCCATCGGTGACATCGGACGAGGCCTACTTAAACTGAGACGGCAGACGGCCCCTCAGCTCCGCTCGGGGCAGGCAGACGGCAGACGGCAGGGGGTTGGACAGTGGCCGTTGTTTCACGGCGACGCGTGTCAGGCGGCCGGTTATTTGGATTTGAATGTCGAAAAGTCGCACGTCGATCTTTTGACGTTGAACGGCGGCAAGATTTACGGTCCCAAGGGCGTCGGTCTGCTTTTCGTCCGTCGTGGCACCAAACTTCAACCGCTGACGCGCGGCGGGGGACAGGAACGCGGCTTGAGGTCGGGTACGGAAAACGTTCCGGGAATCGTCGGACTCGCGGTTGCTCTTGAGATTGCGCAAAAGGAAAAAGACAAAGAGAATAAACGGCTGATGGTATTGCGCGACAAGTTGATCAATGGTTTGCTGCGGATTCCCAAGTCGCGTTTGAATGGTGATGCGGAAAACCGGCTGGCCAACAACGTGAACATTTCGTTTTTGGACATCGAAGGCGAAGCGGCCATGCTGTATCTGGATGCCAAGGGAATTTACATTTCCACGGGATCGGCCTGCGCTTCCACCGAACTCGAACCGTCTCATGTAATCCGCGCCCTCGGCCTGTCGTACGAAGCCGCGCATGGTTCGCTGCGCTTTTCGCTCGGCCGCCACACGAAGCTTGCGGACGTGAATTTGGTCATCAAATTATTGCCAGGCATCGTCGAACGTCTGCGCAAAATCAGTCCGGTTAATCTGGATATGAGCTATTTTGACTAACATTTTAATTTGTCATCCTGAGCGAAGTGAGTCCGTCGCGTTAGACGCGATTCGCGAGCGCAGTCGAAGGATCTGGTTTTAAAACACCAGCAAGCCAGATCCCTCGATTACGTCGAACTCCACTCGGGATGACATGAAGTAATTATGTCCAACCAACCAACCAAACCAGCAGATGTCACACCCGGCAAAGGAAGCTCTGGGGGTTTTTATTCGGATGTTGTTAAGGAACATTTTTTCCATCCGCATAATTTTTTGGAAGATGAGTCGTCTTACGAAGCCGACGGCACGGGCATGGTCGGTTCGCCGGCTTGCGGCGACGTGATGCGCGTGTGGATTAAGGTCGACAAGAAAGCCGGACGCATCGTCGAATGCAAATGGAAAACTTTCGGCTGCGCTTCGGCCATTGCTGCCACGAGCATGATGTCCGACATGGCCATCGAGAACGGCGGTTTGACGCTCGAGCAAGCCCGCGAAATTCGTCCGCAGGACATCATGACAAGGCTTGGCGGTTTGCCGGCGCGCAAAATCCACTGCTCCGTCCTCGGCGACAAGGCATTGCGCGAAGCCATTAACGATTATTATCGCAAGACCGGACAGACGGATAGGATCCTGGTTGAGCAGGGCCGCGTCATCGACAAAGTTTTGAAAATCACGGACCACGACATCGAAGAGGCTGTGCTCGAAGGTGCGGACACGTTGGAGAAAGTCCAGGCCAAAACCAAAGTCGGACTGGGTGATCCGTCCTGCATCCCGGAGGTTGAACAGCTTATACGGTTTTATCGAGAGAAGTATTGCAATGATGCCAAGGCGTAATCACCAAATGACCGAATAACCGAATCACCAAACGAATCTACAAATTACCAAATAACCAAATCACCGAAGGCCTACGTTTAGTCATTCGGTGATTTTGTTATTCAGTCATTCCTTTGGTGATTTGTCGCGTTTAACGCGATTTGGTAATTTGTTGATTCGGTGATTGAAAGACCAGGGGATGTTGACAAAGCGCTTAAGTTGTGGTGGGCTGAAAGCGTGATTTTGGGTAAAGTATAGGAGTAACTTGGACAATTTGAGACAAAATCAACGCTTAACAGCGTAGAGGAGGAGTCATGTCACGTTCCCAGAGCCGGTTTGCGTACTGGAAGCATGCGGTTATTTCGCTCCTGCTCTTGGCGCCAAGGGCAGTCTGGATAGCTTGCGCCATCGTTGGCGTACTGACCGTGGCCGGCATGGCGTATGCCGGTTCCAATTGTCCGCGCGTGCTCTCGCAGTCGGATGCGGGCACCACGGTGGTGATCAGCAACGGCTGTCAGCTGGACACGGTCGCGCGGATGTATCCGCAGATCGATCCTGCGACCGGCTCTGCATATCCTTTGCAGCAACAGCTAAGGTCCATATACGCGGCCAACCAGGCCCGCACCGAAGCCGACGGCACTTACCGTCGATCGTCGGTGTTGCGCACTTGCGTCAAACCCGGCAAACCAGATCCTTTCGCCGACGCGGAAGAAAGGGCAGCTTGTCCCAAAGGCCTGATGTACTACTTCGGTGTGCCGTCCGATGGCGGTCAAGCCAAGATCCTGATTCCCAGTCATCTGACGCTGACTCTAACCGAAAGCGCGGACAAGGCTCAGCGCGAAGCGGATGAAGCCGAAGCTGTCAAAGCCAAAGCGCGCGAAGAAAAACAGGTTGCCGAAGACGCTCATGCGCGAGTCGAGATCGATGCGCAAAGCGCCGCCACCATCAAACAGCTGCAAAAGGATCTTACCGATAGCCAGCAGATCGCGGCTGCACTTAAAGGTCCTGCGTCCAAAGGCCGCTGGTTTTGGGGTCTGATTGTATGCATGCTCGGTTTGGCCGTTTGGGGCGTTGGCGGAACAATGTCCACGATCCGCGCCAGGCAGGTCAAACCGGTCATTGCCACCGGCCGTTTTTTCGCCAGCGACGAAGTCGCCTCCGAGGTGCTTAGCCAGGAAAACCTGGCGGTCAAACTCGAAAACGAAAAGTTGTGCAGCGAGCTCAAAAGCGCACGCAAAACGCACGCCGACGAGAACAAGGGCTTCTTGGCCAGAGTGCATTCCCTTGAAGGTTCGGTCAACGAGCGCACGCTGCTTACCGAAGTCAGGCTCAGGGAACGCGATGAAGCGCGCCAGGAACGCGATGAAGCGCGCCAGGATCTGGATCGCGCTCAAAATACCGCCATCTCGCTCAGACAAGAACGCGACCGTCTGACCGCCGAGGCCAGGAACTCGAAAGCGGACATTGGCGGCCTGCGAGCCTTGAATGAGATGTTGGAAGCGGAAAAATCCCAGCTTCAAGCGCAAGTGCAACAGTTGGCCGACAGCGAAAGCGAGCGTCAGCGGCTGGCGAGTGAAGCAAAGGATTTGGAAGAAACCGTCTCATCGCTCGAAAACGTGCGCAGGGGGCAAGCCAAGCTGTTGCAAGAAGCTCATGCTGACCTGGAAGTCGAACGAACGCATGTGGAACAACTGGAATCCGAGCGTCGCGAGCTGATGCGGGAACGCGACGCGGCTGTCGTTTCCATGCAATCGGCCCAAGCGCGTTTGGACGGCATGTCTATGCGCACCGTGAGCGGCGACGCTGAAGCCGAAGCCTTGGTGGCTGATTTCATAGAAGAACCGACGCGTGCCCGCAAGGACACCATGCCTTTCGGCTTACGGCACATGGTGCCATCCTCAGTGAAAAATCCGGACGCTGTTGCGCCCTCTGTCGTTGCACCTTACGTCGGACAAAGTCCGGCATCCTCAGCGTACAGAAAACAGACTGCAAACGGTTTGGCGGCCGTGAATCTCGAAGATTCGCCCGAAGAACGGTTCGCGGCGCTGTATGAAGAAATACGGGTTCTGCGCAACGAACGCAACGTATACGCGCAGGGCATGGGTGAAATTAAGACCATCGTTTTCGGCGATCCCGTGCCGCCCGCTCTGAACGAGCTGGGGCCTGCCGATTTGGTGCGTCTGCTGGTCGATGACATAACCGAGGTGTACAGGCAATGCGGCCGGTTGTTCGTCCGCGGAGTCATGCCACCTCTGCGCTGATGTTTCTCAGTCGTCGCTGCTCGCGATGGCATTCGGTCGAATAGCCCGGACGGCTCTAAAGTCCAACCAGAACTGCGGATGTCGGATGCGTGAGAGCGGTCGCTGCCAGTGCGTTTCCCTGCAACACGGGTTTAACAATGCGCGGCTGACGGACTGCTGAATGCCTCTGATGTGCCTCGCGGTACGGTTAAAAACTTCTCGCCCCATATTGAGTCAAATCAATGTGGGGTTTTTTGTTGGCGTGGTATAATTAGCTGGTAACTCACCCCTGGCACGGCGTTCGCGAACGCCGTGCCCTGCCCCTCCCTTACTGTAGGGAGGCAAAGCTGAGCTTAGCTCTGGGTTCTGAACTGTTCGAATCAGACCTCCCTCCCTTCGTAAGGGAGGGAATGAGGGAGAGTTAAACTCACCAACATGCACGAACTTCATCCTCAAGCTTCCGACCTCCGCCTCCCAGACCTCCAACCCTCGGTTCAATCTTATATTGCCGGACTTAAAAAGAGCTTGTTTGCCATTTACGCCAAATACGAGGTCAAGAACCGCGATGAATTGGCGGTAAAAGTCCGCGAAGGCAAAGTCGATTCCAAGGATTCGGACAGGGTGATTGAGCTATTAAAAGTGATTAACGAGTGCGGCAGGCAGGATAAGATCGTGGGACGCGAACCAGCGAAATCAGATGAGGTGCTTTTAAAAGATATTCCCACTTTCTCAAAGCTCCCGTCAGAAAGCGAACTAAAGAAAGAGTATAAGTTCGATTGGATTTGGGATCAGGAATACCGCGAAAGCCGTGATATCGATGATTTTTCATTAAGAGACGAAGATTTGCAGAACATTGGTTTTAATGACCCGCAAAAACGGCAGGAGTTGCTGCAAGAAATTGCCAGTGGCAGAGAAAGTAATGAAGCGGAGCCCATAGCCAAAGTTTTTGACATTAACGAAGCAATCGCCAAAAAGAAAGAAAAAGATTCGAAACATCCGGACTGGCTGACCACCAAAGAGGTCTTTGAGGCTATTGATGAGGCAGGCTATCGTCCGGCTACGCTCGAGGAACTGCTGGCTTTCGGTAAACAATTTTGGAAGCCCGATGCGGATTCCGAGACGTTGACGGATGAAGAAAAACTACTCCAGCGCGTGAACGTTCCATATATCTACGCCTTAAGCTCTCCCTTCACGGGCTCTGGTGGCCATCGCCGCGTCCCGTATCTGGGCTGGAATGGCGGCAAGCGCAACCTGTACGGCAGCGACTTCGAGATCGACTGGAACGGCGACCGTCGGTTCCTCGTCCTCTGCAAGCTATCTTCATGAAGGTACTTTGACCCTTTGTCACTCGGCGCTTGTTTGACCCTTGGGTATTTTGTAAAAAATTGAATATAAGATAAACTATCGCCGGAGAGTAGGCGGATCTGTCTGCGGCCAAGGTTTCTGTCGGCCGAAATCTGGACAGTTTTCACCGTTCCCTATGTAGGTGACGTTTTGACTCATTTAGTTCGTCGCGTTATCCTCTCGTAGCTATGACAAAAAAGATCGCTAAAATCGAAGTTGACCGCGACTTATGCATCGGCGCGGCGCCGTGCGTGACTGTAGCTCCGGGCGTGTTCCAGTTGGATAATGAAAATAAAGCAATCGTCTTGGATGCGCATGGTGCTGATGACGATACCATCCTGTTGGCCGCAGAATCCTGTCCGGTGCAAGCCATCGTCCTGTACGATGAAGAGGGTGGGCGGATATTTCCGTAACCCCCGAGAATAAGGTTATCAAGTTATCAGGTTATCAAGTGCACCCAGTTATTCGGTTCAGACCTGACAACTTGATAACCTTATTCTCATTTTGAAAAAGCCCCCATACAGAGGCTTGAGAGAGCGGCGTCAGGCGCCGTTTTTTATCAATAGGCTTGATCTCGTCGTCAGAAACCTATTCGCCGTCATCATCCTCCTCCCAGTCGATGCCGTCATGGTCGTTGCTTGCCGTCAGCGGGAGGTTTTGCTGAAACGGCGGTGGTACCGGAGCCGATGGGATCATCGTGGGCGTTGACGGATATTCTTCGTCGCTGAACTCATCGGTTTGCGGCAACGGCGGAGGAATCGCCTCGGAATTTACCGGCGGCAACTCCATGTGCGCAATCGTGGCGCGCGGCGATGTTTGTGCTGCTACCGGACGCGGTGCGTTTTTCGCCGGAGCGATTCGCAGGAGTTGCGCGCACGGCGGTTCGAGTTCCATTTCTTCGAAGACCGCGTCGATTTCGTCCATGTTTGTTGCCGTTACCGTGGGTTTGCGCCGCGAGATAGCAGGCTGATCCGGCGGTTCTTCGCCCATGAACATGTGCATGACCGGCTTGCTGACCGTGAGTTCCGGATGATCCTGGCACAATGTCTCCAGGCCGCGATGCATGAGGTTTAACCGATACTCGGCTGACGATGTCGCTTGCCGCGCGATTTCCGATTGCTCAGTCAACTCGCGGAAAGCCACGGTTTCCAGCACCTTGAGCGTGTGCGGAAAACGCTTGGAAAAATCCCCGGCCAGATCGAGCTCGCGGTCGCAGATGCTGCGCGTGAGGCTAATGACTTCCTGCCGAAGCAGCGTGACTTGTTCCTGCAGCGAACCGTTATCGCGTCTAAGCGCGTTCAGTTCGTCAACTGAAGCGCGGTTGCGGACGTTCAACTCGTCTACATGCTTATGGGACCGCACCAGCTGTTGGTTGGTCGCATCCAGGATGAACTTTGTCTCGTACAGTTCGTCCTGCAGATTCTGGTCTTGTTCGGACTTGGCCCGTGTCCGCGATTCGCGTAACTCGCCTTCAAGTTGTTCGATGCGCTTGAAGGCGTTGTTCGTCGCCATGACAAACTGCATCGGATCGCCCGGCATGAGCGGATTGCGCCGCCGCAACTCTTCGAGCTTGGTAGCCAGCCCGCCGAACAGCATGTTTTGCTGGCGCAGATTTTCCAGCATCTTCAGATACTTTCGGAATTCGCCGTGCAGCAGGAGGCCGAGATTTTCCAGTTGCCGCAAGCCGCTCGGATAAATCATGAGCGCGTAGCCGTCTCGCGAGGCCACGATCGAGCAGAATGCCGGCTGGTTTTTGTAAGCCGGTACCAAGGTCTGCACGTTGGCAAACTGCCCTTCCTGGGCCAGGTGCACGGTTTGCACCACATAACCCTGTCCGGGCACAAAGTATGTCATCTGTTCTTCGACCGCGCCTTCGACGATGAGCAGCGCGGGCGCGTCTTCGGCTAGCGTGGCGCCTTCTTGCGCCAACACGTCGCCTTCCTGGAACAAGAGTTGGCGCGAAGCCGATTCGGGCAGATGATTCAGGATGTCTCGCAAGCGACGTATGCCCGCAAGATCCGTGGGTTGGGGCGAAGGCCGTCTGGTCCCGCCCGGCTGATTTACTTGTACTAGACGGGTGGGCGGCTTGCCCTTGTTTTCCGGCATTATATCTTCCTCCAACGGTAATACGGGATTTGTCCCGCGATATTTCAAAAGAGCGTAACCGACCGCATATGCTAGCACTTTTGTGGGGTTTGTCAACCGCTCGTATGCGTAAACTTCAACGTCTTCTGTCATCCCGAGCGAAGTTCGACGCAGTCGAGGGATCTGGTTTTTAGGTCCAGACTAACCAGATCTTTCGACTTCACTCGTCCGACTCGTTTCGCTCAAGATGACAAATATCGGTTAGTATTTTTTAGTTTGTTAATACGAGGATGCGTCTCATCACCCGTTGTCCTTCGCGGTGGTAAACGAGTTCTGTTACGTCCTGCCCGAGGGCTTGCAGCGGTTTTTCCACGTGCAATCCCGCGGCTTCGGCGACAGCCTGCAGATTGACTCGCGCCACGCCGTGGGCGGTTTTAAAGCTCGGAGCAATCACAATCAAGCGGGCTCCGGGTTTTAATACTTTTTTCAGTGCTACAAACGTTTCAGTCCAGAGATCGGTGACGGCATCCGCGTTCGCTTTCAACTGCTCCAAAGATTCGCTGCCGCGAAGCGGGGGACCGAGCCAGCCTTCGGTGACCACCGCGTCTACGGACTTCGGTGCCAGATGTTTCGCAATCTGACGCACGTCGCTTTGGAATATTTTAAAACGTTTTTGGTCGGTGTTGTAGATGACGCCGTTGCGTTCCAGCCAATCCAAGTTGTCCTGCGTGTCTTTGACTTGTTGCGCTTCGATGTCGCTGCCGATTATCGTCGCTGCTTGCGTGGCCAGGCATGCTTCCATTAAAACCGTGCCCGAACCGCAAAACGGATCCAAAACAGTTTGACCTTTTTTAACGTCGGCCAGGTTGACCATCATGCGCGCCAGCTTTGGCGGCAACATGCCGTTTTCATCGTCGCGGTACGGACGGCCGTAATCGCGTTTGCTCCAGGCATCCGCATCCTGAACGTGCGTGGTGCGGCCGATTATCACTTCGTCGCCGTTTACGAACGCGCACAAATCCGCGTTAGGACTTTGCGTCAATTTACACTTGGCCACGGCTGCGGGCGAGAGCGGGGATTGCCTGGGACCCGTCACCCAACGAACGGAAAATCCGCGGCGGGACAATTCCTGCTTTATCTTGATGGGAAATTTTTCCAGTATCTGCTTCTGTTTGCCTGTACCATAGACGGTCCAGCCGAAATCCAATGAACGTTTCGAGTCCGGAGTCCTAGGCTCTTTGTCTTGGTCGGCGAGTCGGATGAGTTGGTCGGCGATGTCTTTTAACTTTAAACTTTGAACTTTGGACGTAAGTAAAATGTCCCCGAGTTTAACCGTGCCGCCCAGTTGGTTCATGGCCACCTCGCCGTCCCAGTCGTCAGCCTGAAAGACAGCCGCCTGGTCGCAGACAAGTTGTGGCTTCGCAGCATCAGGATAAACAGAAATCAGCTCAGCTAAGCTGAGTTTGGGATGGATGCCGAAGATGGCGAAGTGGGCGGACATAGGCGACTTAAGTTACACCTTGAATAGCGCATATCATAGCACAACCCTCAAGGTTGACAAAAAGGTCAAAATATGCTAATCTTAGCAAGTTAGTGGCGGATTTCTGCCCTAGGTAGCGCTGGGTGAAACGCGGATGGTCCGTGTTCGCTCATGCGAATTCCAAAGGGACAGGAGGATGGAAGAATGAGAAAAGCAACGCTTCAGCAGTACCTTCAAATTGGCAACATGATTGAGAGCGGCGCCATTGACCGCATTCGGAGCGAGTCGAACGGAGAGCCTGAAGGCGCACATCCGTACCGGAACGCGCCGAGCAACAGCAGTGACGTCAGGCAAGAGGTGATTGAATTCTTCACCCCTCTCTCCGACGCAGACGTTCCGGAGCAGTACCAAGCTTCACTGGCAAAGTACCGCAGGGAGGCCACTGATCACCCTCAACCCGTGCCCACAACGGCCCCGATTTGCTTCGAGATGCATCATGGCTTCACTCTGAAGACCCATGCCCCCAAGCTCGGTCCTTGCTACGAGAACTACCGGTACCTCCAGAACTGGAACTTCCCGGACGAAGCGACTTCAGACGGTCTTGTGTTCTGGGTGCCGCGCATCGTCAAAGGCGGTACCTCGAAGACCGCAAACAAGCAGCAGGAATTGCTCGACATCCTCCACGACAAGCTTGAGTTGCCTGCCCACCACATGAACGGCTTCGGTCAAGTCGGAATGGTGGCAGGCCTCATTCTGGCCCACTTCAAGGCCACAGGTGAGCGCATCCCTCTCAACGGGTACTGGGTGCGCACCGACACCTGCCGCGCGGACGGCAGCCGCCTCTATCTTGGCAAGTTCGATGACGCCGGTTTGCACTGCAGCGGCTGGGACTACGATGGCAGTGCCTATGGCAATGTCGGCGTCTTCGCCCTGGGTGTGGAGGCTCTCGGATCCTCGGTCACTCGGCCCTAGTCTCCGGCCCTCGGTTACTCGGTCTCTTGGCCCTCGGACAGATTTATCTGTTCGGGGGCCTCTTATTTTTGCGGCGTAGTGATATACTGCCACTTGGCTGCGTCGTTGTTGCTCGCGTTTAAGCCTGCCTGCCGGCAGGCAGGAATGCGAGCCGGCAGCACAGGGTATCATGCGATCGGAATGATGCCGCGCATCTTCGTTGTGTCAGCGCGTCGCATGGTATAAATAATCCTTTCTCCACCCCGTGCCAGACACCAGCGCGCCTACGGCGCGGAATGCGATACAGCCCGGAGAGCATTCGACGGGCAGTGCCTCGGAAAGTGCCTGGCATATCCTGCAACGCGGACGGCAACCGCCTCAATCTTGGCAAGTTCGATGACACCGGCTTGAACTGCAACAACTGGAACTACGATGACAATGCCAATGACAATGTCGGCGTCTTCGCCCTGATGATGGGGAAAGCAATATAGAGAAACATCCCAATCGTGTTTAATGCGACGGGATGTTTTTTCGTCTTATGTCAAACCGGTGGGCGTTCAGACAAACTCTGCAGCCATTTGCCGAGCATGCGCCCGACTGTACTGAGTTTTCCGGAAATTTGCCCGTATTTTCCCGCGTCCAATCCTTTCGCCTCCCACAGCAGGGTGATGAAGAATTTTAACTGATCGAGTTTACGGCTCAATTTTTCAAGAAAAGCTTGCTTTTCATCATGTTTGGTATACTGCGCCGCGAGAGCAAATTCCAGAATATCCGTAAATAAATTGTCCACCCTCGCGCCTAGCGTGTAGCGCGACAGGCGCGGAAGGTGGATTAAAAAACTATGCCACAACAAATAACACTCTTTGAGCGCCGTGAGGATCGGCAATTCCGAATCCCGTCGGGGGGGCTCACAGTCATGTCCGTGGGCAATTGGGTCATAGTTATGATGAAATGGTTTCGCTTGAAAATTGATGTTTAGCCTGGGAAGAATTCATCGTCGGCAAGAAACAGAAACGCGACGTGCGTGAATTCAGTTGCGCTCTAATGGACAATATCCTATCGCTTCACGAATCGCTGGTCAATCGAGCTTACTGCCACGGCGTTTACCAAAGTTTTTACATCACTGAACCCAAGTTGCGCCACATTCACAAAGCCAGCGTGCGCGATCGGCTATTGCATCATGCCGTCTACCGCATTCTTTATCCTTTCTTTGATCGGACGTTTATCGCCGATTCGTTTTCCTGCCGAAACGGGAAAGGGTTGCATAAAGCCATGGATCGATTCCGGCAATTTGCCGCCCAAGCCAGCCATAACCACATGCGGACAGTCTGGGTGCTCAAGCTCGACATCAGGAGGTTTTTCGCCAGCATTGATCATGGGATGCTCCTTGCGATTTTGCGCGAATATATCCCAGATCGGAAGATTTTGAAGTTACTCGAGAATGTTATCGATAGTTTTCACACGGAATTCCAAACCGGTGTTGGTTTGCCGCTTGGCAACCTAACCTCGCAACTTTTTGCCAATGTTTACATGCATCGATTCGACGAGTGGGTGAAACACGCGCTTAAAGCAAAGTATTACGTTCGTTATGCCGACGACTTCGTATTCCTTTCCGATGATAGGGCATGGTTGATTGGCGTACTGCCGCAAATACGCGAAGCACTGCAAAAACATTTACATCTCCTCCTGCATCCGGACAAAGTGATCTTGAAAACGTTTGCCTCGGGTGTCGACTACCTCGGTTGGGTTCATTTTTCTGACCACCGCGTGCTGCGAACGAAGACGAAACGGCGGGTATTCCAGAAATTAAATGCGTCGCCAACAGAAGCGTCTTTACAGTCGTATCTTGGCGTACTCGGCCACGGGAACGCCTCGCGAGTCCGGGATCATTTTCTTGGCGAGTATTGGCTGAGAAAATGCGACTGATGCAAGTGTATTAAAGAGAATAAACAAGATAAATGACGCTTAACAGCGGCATTTTTAGCTTAAAGACACACGTTAGGGGAGGGTGCAAGCGTGTTGACAGTAGCCGCTATTTATGGTGGGCTAAAGCCGATCCTTACGGTAACGTATGGTCGTTCTTAGACAACTCGAGTGCTATCCATGGCAGACACAGGAGGAAGCCATGTCACAGAATGGTGCCGTAACGGCGTTGCAGCGTAAAATGTTCGTCGCGTTAAACGCGACCACAGTCGTGTTTGGCGTGGCGATAGTCGCGTTTAACGCGAGTGCGTTGCTGTTCGCCAAGCGGACAGCTCGCACACTACCCCTTGTCCTGGCCGCGCTCATGCTTGTTTCCAACGCATGGGCCCAGTCGGACAATCCTTACGGTGCGGATCGTCCGTGCGTCAGAGTTACGGAAAGAGCGAGCGACCATTTGGTCGTGGCGCACAATCCCAACTGTGACTTGCGCGCCATTCCGCGTACGTATCCCCAAGTGGATCCTGAGACCAACAAGCCGCTGCCCATGCAAACGCAATTGCGTTCGCTGTATGCGGCCAATCAGGATCGCATGGTGGACGGCAAAAAGATCAGGCGCACGGTCATGCGCGGCTGCGTGCGGCCGGGCAAACCTTCGCCCGATGCGGATGCCGAAGAGCGGAGCGCGTGCCCCGACGGGCTCATGAATTATTACAGCGCACCGGCGGACGACAGCATGGCCATGGTGACCGTGCCTTTCGCTCCGGCGCTGACTTACGGCACGCGCATGGAAAAGCTGGGCAAACGCTCGTGCGCTGCCCTCGCTTCGGTCGCCAATCCGACAGCCGACATCCAGACCGCGCTAGCGGCCTGCAACAAGGAATTCGGCACTTCGGCTCAGGTTCCTGCCGCGACTTCGGTCGCGCCGCAGACGCCTCCCCAGCCGGCCGTTTCTTCGACGCCGGCTGCAGCTTCGTCATCTTCGACGTCCGCCACTCTTGCCATCGCGGCATTGAATGCGGAAAACCAGAGCCTTAAAAACCAGCTGGCCGGCAAAGAACGCGAGTTGGAGGAATTGGCCAAAACCGGGCGCGTGATAGGCGCCGCCGTCATTTTGCCCTGGTTCCCGCCCTTGCAGGGCTGGAGCATGGCCATCGTTATCGGCGCTTTCGCCCTGGCCTTCGTGGCCGTGGGCATGGGCGCCGAAGGCGCGCGCCGCAATCGCAGGCAAGAGCAAAGCCGCAATGTCAAAACATTGCCGCCCAATCTGCTCAAGCGCGAGATCGGGGAGCGTGATATTCTCATCCGCTCTTTGGAAGACAGGGTATCCTTTGCCGAGAAGGCGCTGGTAGATTCGGCTGTAAAAGTTAAAGCCGCTGAAGAAAGCGCTTCCAGCATTCGCTCCATGGATGCTGGCCGCGCGCGCAAGCTGAACGAGTTTGACGAACAGGCTCAGAAACTTGCGAAAGTCGAAGCCGATGCCGCGCGCCTGCGTCTGGAACTGGCGACTGCCAACGAACAGGTCCAGAAACAGCGGATACGGGTCGACACGCTCAATGCCAATCTTGGCGAAGTGCGCGAACGGTTGAATGACGTCACGCGCATCGAGGCCGAGCTGGAATTCGCGATAAAAGCCAACGAAGGTTGGCAGCTGGAAGTCGAGAAGTTGCAAGCCGAGCTCAAGGCCCTGACCGAAAGGTTGGAATTTGAGCGCGCCAGGGTGGCGAGTCTGGAAGAGTTGAAAGACAGGGTCGTATCCGATAGGGTGGCGAGTCTGGAAGAGTTGAAAGACAGGGTCGTATCCGATCTGGTTTTTCTCCGCGCCCAGCACAACCAAACCCTGGAACAAATGAAACAGCTTTCAAGCACGCATCGAGCAATCGACGCGTCACCGGCTATTGCCATAGGCGAGCCTTCCTCAGTGAACACTTCCGATGTGCCGGGAGGCGCATCATCCTCAGTGGACCAAGATTCTATCGACAGTCAGTCTGCGGCAATTGCGGACCAAGCCCCGGTTTCCGATCCGCCCAGAACGCGGCCCGGCATCGGGCTTATGGGCATCGACCCGTCCGATCCGCCATCTTTGGCGGCTTCGGATCAGGATGAGACGACCGCAACCCCCGAACCGCAGTCCGAAGAAGGACAACGGCGTTGGACGCCGTATCGGGCAACCGGCGAGGAAGGCGGAGCCTTTGCCGCGGTAGAAACGCCGACCAAAACCGAAAGGCGCATGCCACCGGCTTCGATGCGGAACTTGTCCGACGCCCCGAGCGACATAATGGCCGGCGTCATAAACGCTCTCCGTGATCCGTCGATGTTTCGTGCGGCAATCACCGCGCTTTCGGACGAAGACATTCTTGAGGCCATGAAGATCAAGGTGGCCTCGTTCGTTCCGGATTCGATCGTCAGGGGCTTAAAAATCCTGACTTACGAGATTTCCCTGCGCCGTACCAACGGCGTTCAGTTCGAGGCTGACATCACCAGCCCGGATGATGTCATCGCCTGGCACGACTTGGCCACGCTGCGTCTGGTGATCGGAGATGCTTTCAGGTTCCGGTTGCCCGAAGGCACATTCCTGGCCGGGACTGACCTCCAGGTCTGCCATTTTGCGGCACCGGTCGTTGCCAGTTCTGTTTCGCCCGCTGGATTGAGGTATCATCAGGGTGATCACATACCGACCAAGATGCCGCCGGCCATACCAGGTACCGATGGTCCGGATGTCTCTCCCGATATAGAGATCAGCGGAAGCTTCAAATAGTACTTTTCAGTCTCAACCGAGCTCATCGCGTTAAACGCGACTAAGCTCGGTTTTTTCTTACCTAAAAACAAGACGGTAGCTTTTAGACTGTAGACGGTAGCTTGTGACCTTGCTTCGGTTCAGTGCTACCGTCTATTGTCTACCGTCTAATCGGCGTCTTGACGCTCTGGCTGTTTTTGTTTAAGGTGTAGGCCTAATTATTGAGGGCGAGCTGGCCAAAATCCGTCTTAACAAACGGATTTCCGCCGCGGCAAGGACCACCCGGTCCGCGCCACCCGACGGACATGCACGCTACTATGAGAACATACGAACTTCTCTGCATCATCCCGGCGACCTTGACCGACGAAGAGGTTGCCAAAGCCGAGACCGACATCCAGGCCTTGGTTCAAAAGTACGGCGGTACGCCGAAAGAGAGCCGCCGGTTGGGCAAATTCCGCCTGACCTATTTGGTTAAGAAGGCCCGTCACGGCCACTATGTGCTGGCATATTTTGATGCCGAACCGTCTGCGGTGGCTAAGATCAACGAGGCGTTGCGCATCAGCGACAACGTCACCCGCCATTTGATCCTGCGCGCCGACGAAGCGGGCGGCGAGGAATTCAACATGGTGCAGTTCCAGGAAGTGGTGGTCGAAGGCACGGGTCGCGACGACCGCGCCAAACGCCGCCGCCAGGAACGCGAAAAGACCAAAACCACTGATGATGCCAAGGCCGCAGCCGAGCTGGAAGACAAGGACGAAGTGAAGGAAACGGAAGAAGCTGTCGCGTCTAATGCAACTGAACCGGAACTCATCAAGTTGAGCGCCGAGGAACTGGACCGCAAGATCGACGCCGCGCTGACTGAAAACACCTAACAATTAATTACGAATTACGAATTAAAAATTACGAATTCAGGTGTCGCTACGCGATTTTAAAATATCGGCCGACGGTTATCCGGCATTCGTAATTCGTAATTAGTAATTCGTAATTGAATATAGTATGGCCATGAGTTTAAACCGCGCCCAGATTATCGGGAATTTGACCCGCGATCCGGAGTTGCGCAACACCACGAGCGGGCAGAGCGTTTGCAACTTCTCGGTTGCCACCTCGTCGCAATGGACGGACCAAGCCGGAGTAAAACAGGAACGCTCGGAATTCCATCCGATCGTGGCCTGGGGTAAGCTGGCTGAAATTTGTTCGCAATACCTGGCCAAAGGCCGCAAAGTTTACGTCGAAGGCCGCCTGCAGACTCGCGAGTGGGAAACTCCGGACGGTCAAAAGCGCCAACGCACGGAAATCGTGGCCGATAATATGATCATGTTGGACAAAGCCGGACAAGGTGCGCCGTCAGGCGCATCATCCGGAGCAGCAACCGCTGCCGGTGCAACGATCAGCGACGCCGGTGCAACGCCGACAGTGACCATGGATCCGGGTATGGGCGAGCAGGAGATCCGCATCGAAGACATTCCATTTTAAATTTATTTAGAACTTACTCGCTTGTTCGTATCCCCCTGTCATTTCGACCGAGGAGTTAGACGACGAGTGGAGAAATCCCGGAAACTAACAAACTCTTGTCACTCTAGGTTTATTAGTTGCCGGGATCTCTCGACTCCGTCAGACTTCGCTCGAGATGACGAAGTGGAAAACGACAGAAGTGTGAGACCTGTTAATGTCATTATGAAAACCACCAATCGCGTTTGCGCGTTTTGCCACGCAAACGTCAGCAATATCAATTACAAGGATACCAATACCCTGCGCCGCTATCTTTCCTCGTTCGGCAAGATCGTGCCGCGCAAGCGCAGCGGCGTGTGCATGTGGCACCAGCGCAAGCTTTCGCTGTCCATCAAGCGCGGCCGTTTCATGGCGCTGTTGCCGTACTTGGTCCGCTAAAAACGGAAGGATCAGAATAAGGTTGTCAGGTTGCAGGTTTATCAGGTGTCAGACTTGATTACCTGATAACCTTTTTCTTTGTAATCTTCTCGCAGTTATGTTTAGATAGTTGCATATGGAACAGCCTTTGCGAGTGCGCCCTTCGTGGGACGAGTATTTCATGAACATTTGCCGCGTGGTGTCCACGCGTTCGCACGACCATGACACCCAGGTCGGTTGCGTGATCGTGAACCCCAACCGGCGTATCGTGTCCACCGGGTACAATGGACTTCCGGCCGGCGTGCACGATGATTATTGGGCTACCAAGCGCGAACAAACCGTGCAGATTCCAGGCGTGCATGAAGAAAGTCATATCGTTTACGACGTGGACAAGTACGATACAGTCACGCACGCCGAAGCCAATGCCATCGTGTCCGCGGTCGAGAGCCTGCGCGGTTGCCATTTGTATTGCACGCTCTATCCGTGCAACGAGTGCGCCAAGCTTGTCATCACGGCCGGCATCAAACGCGTGTACTACCAGGATATCCGCGAGTGGAAAGCTCATGCCATCACTAAAATATTGTTTTCACAGGCTGGAATCGAAGCGGTTTTGTTAAATCCGAGCAACAAGCCGCCGGCAAACGTATAGTATTTGTCATCCTGAGCGGAGTGAGTCTGACGAACGAAGTCGAAGGATCTGGTTTTCAAGTCTCAGCAAGCCGGATCCCTCGACTACGTCGAACTTCGCTCGGGATGACATGTGAGTCAATATGAACTTGGAATCGGTCAAAGCGCGTTCGCGCATCGTGCAACTGGTCCGCCGCTGGTTTGATGACCAGGGTTTTTTGGAAATGCTCACGCCGCGCCTGGTCGGTCTTCCCGGACAGGAGCCGTATCTCGAACCGTTTTGGACGACCGTCAACAACCCTCTTGATAAAGCGCGTCCTGAGCGGAGTCGAAGGAGGGGGCAGGGGGGATTTCCGGCCGCTCTGGTCACCTCGCCGGAATATGCCATGAAACGCCTGTTGGCCGCTGGTTTGGACAAGATTTACGACCTGGGTCCGTGTTTCAGGAACAATGAACCGTGGGACGGATCGCATGATCCGGAATTTTTAATGTTGGAGTGGTATCGCCGCGACTCGAATGTCGAACAGTTGATGGATGATGCGGAGAATATGATCAGATGGGTGGCGGGGCGAATTAAGAATGAAGAATTTAGAATGAAGAATGCAGGAGACGGAATTCCGAATTCTGAAATCTCTCTAAATCTCCCTTTAACAAGGGAGATTTCTTATTCAGAAAGTCCCCTTGTCAAAGGGGATTTAGGGGATTTCCGTCGCCTGACCGTCGAACAAGCGTGGCGCGAATACGCGGGCGTCGAACTGGCGCCGTTGTTGGACGATCGCGAAGCACTGGCCAAAGTCGCAGTCGAAAAATTCCATCAGACTGTGACGCCGGATGACACTTGGGATGACATTTACTTCAGGATTTTTCTTTCGGTTATCGAGCCGAAGCTTGGTTGGCCTTCGACGGATTCCGAAGATCGGAAATCCTCTGTCTCGTCGAACGAGACATCTCCTTTGACAAGGAGGCTTCGGGCTCCGGATCCGGTTTTTTTGTATCGTTACCCCGCGAGTCAGGCTTCTCTTGCGTGCAAGTGCGCGGACGATCCGCGTTGGGCTGAGCGTGTTGAATTGTATATCGGTCCGTATGAACTCGCGAACGGATTCGCTGAGTTGCGCGATCCTGTCGAACAGCGTGCGCGGTTCGACGAGGAACGTGGCTTAAGGTCTAGGCTCGGAAAAAAGACCTGGCCTTCAGATGAAAAGTTTCTCGCTGACTTGCCCAGGATGGGAAACGCCGCAGGCATCGCGTTTGGCGTCGAGCGTCTTGCCATGCTGCTGACCGGCGCCGAATCCATCAACGACATTCTGCCTTTTCCGGCGCGCGAACGGTTTGACCGTTGACAAAAGGTTGGTTTTGTTGTATAAACCCTGGCAGGAGGAAATATGAGCCAATTTATCGAAAGCGAATTGTCCTTTTTGGTCAGGTACATGCCGGACTTGGCTGGCGCCAAGTTCGAGGCCATCGAACAGGCGTATCTGAATGACGATCCTGAGCCGTTGCGCTTGCGCCGCAAAGGCGACAAGTATGTGCTCACGCAGAAGATCCGCGTCAAAGCGGACGACTTCAGCCGCAAAGAGGAACGCGAGCTGGAACTGGATCGCAAGAGCTACCTGGCTTTGCAGCCCGTGTTCAAGCGCAGCCTGTCCAAAACGCGGTACTATCTTCCGCTAACCGACGGCTTGGTTGCCGAGATCGACGTGTTCCACGGCGAACTCAAGGGTCTGATCATGGTCGAGGTCGAATTCACTGACGAAGAGGTGCGTGAAAAATTCGTGCCTCCGCCCTGGTTCGGCCGCGACGTGAGCCAGGAGGAATGGTCGTCAAACGCCTTCCCGGCCGGCAAGACATTCGAAGAAATCGAACATTTCGTTAAGGGCTGAGACGCCCCTTTTTTCTTTTCTGGACATGCCTGGATGTCTTGTCTATACTTCTTTTAACTTGCTAATTCCGCGCCAGCTCTGCTGCGCGGTTACCGATTGTGCGGTAAGATGCGGAGCATATGCGAGCGGTCAAGACGACAGAACACAATGCCTATCAGATCCATTATCACTTCGTAACGCCGGTAAAATACCGAAAGGCCATATTTGGACGTCTTGACCGCGAGCAGACGCTCCGCAGCGTGTCTAAAGAAATCGAAGAGCGCTATTCGTTCGTGTTCGAAAAAGTGGGAATAGACACGAATCACGTCCACCATGTTATAAACGCAGAACCAAAGTTCTCACCCCCACAGATCATCCAAATTACCAAAAGTATTATGGCCAAACAATTATTCAAGCAGCATCCCGATTTAAGAAAAGAACTTTGGGGCGGTGAACTGTGGACGAACGGCTTTTATGTGGCAACCATCGGCGAAGGCGGTGGCTTAGACGCGATTCGTGCCTATGTCGCTAAGCAGGGCATACCGTCACAAAACCTCAAGCTCTTCGATTAACATCCGATACCGCGCCAGCTCTGCTGCGCGGTAGTTCATTTGATTATTGAATATTGATAATTGAAAATTGTTAACGCGGGTATCGTATAGTGGTTATTATAGGTGCTTCCCAAGCACCGGAGACGGGTTCGATTCCCGTTACCCGCTCCACAATCAAACTTTTTGCAAATTTGCCGTCCATTTCGGAGGCGGTGCGAAGCACCGCCCAAGCAGATTGCCCCACAGAATCAGAGCCGCTCGGCGCGCAGAGGCGCGCCTCGCGGTTGGCCAAAACGAGGTTCGACCCAAAAATTTCTTTAGCCGCAACCTTTTTGGCAAAAAGGTTGCCCTCCCGTGCGATTTTAGGCAAGTTTCTTGCCTCTTTTATCCATTCCGACATCGGTTTGGCAAGTACCCCATTCTTCGGACACTTTTTCTCGTTTAGGACTGATGCAAAATTGATGGTTTAGAGGCTCGCCGGTGCGAGCTGTTTTTGTTGTTGAGTCTCACGGAAAACGGT
>Ga0315281_10000293_pt1 | contig 67796 bp, 54 predicted proteins | sample YL17G07_0_MG_FD_204540 | JGI IMG/M metagenome (GOLD analysis project Ga0315281, IMG submission 204540) | Sediment microbial communities from Yellowstone Lake, YNP, Wyoming, USA - YL17G07_0 | ecosystem: Environmental > Aquatic > Freshwater > Lake > Sediment | place: USA: Wyoming | collected...
ACAACTAGACGCTCAACAAAATTTACTTGAAATGCCGCGAAGCCCTCAATCTCCTGAGACCGCTGACGCGCCTCAACCAACTGCGGTTACTCCACCCGCCGCTACTACTCCCAAATCCTCTATTCCCGCTGCCAATCACCCTTGGCGCCGTTCGCCAATTGGCAAAGCAAAATTCTTGCGCCCAGATCAGTTTTCAAAAAACTGACGCACACCCGTAAAATCACGCGCCCACAATGTTTTTCAACTCGTCTTCGTTGATAATTTTCACGCCCAGCGCTTGCGCCTTGTCCAACTTCGACCCTGCGTTTTCGCCCAGCACAAGATAACTGGTTTTCTTGCTGACGCTGTCCGTCGTTTTGCCGCCGTTGCTTTCAATAAAAGCCTTCGCTTCCTCGCGCGAGAAATTCGGCAACGTCCCCGTCACCACAAAAGTCAAGCCCGTCAACGCTCCCTCTTTCCTTCTTTCATCTTTCTTCATCTCAGGATTCACGCCCGCATTATTTAATTTCTTCACCACGTTTTGATTCGCCGAACGCGCAAACCAATCCACAACCGCTTCGGCGATGTTCGGTCCCACGCCTTCGATTTGTTGCAACTCATCCGCGCTGGCTTTGGATAACGCGGAGAGATTCCCAAACGCGCGAGATAAATCCCCCGCGAGCGATTCGCCGACCCCGTGAATTCCCAGCGCGACGAGGACGCGATTCAAACTCTGACCTTTAGACTGGTCAATCGCGGCGAGTAGATTCTCCGCCTTTTTTTCTGCAAACCCGTCCAGCGCAAGCAGGTCTTCTTTTTTCAGCGAATACAAATCCGCCGCGTCTTTAACTAAGCCCGCTTCAATTAATTGTTCCACAATTTTGATTCCCAATCCAACAATATCCATCGCAGAGCGCGAGACAAAATGCTCGATGTTGCGAATCAACTGCGCGGGGCAAGCGGCGTTGACGCAGTACCACGCGACCTCGCCTTCAAAATGCTCCGCCGCTTGATTGCACGCGGGGCAATGCGTTGGCGGCTGATATATTTTTTCGTCGCCCGTGCGCGCGTCGGTCACGGGGGCGATGATGTACGGAATCACTTCGCCCGCGCGTTTGACCAAAACTCTATCGCCGACGCGAATATCTTTTTCGGCGATGAAGTCAAAGTTATGCAAAGTCGCGCGTTCGACAATCACGCCGCCAATCTCGACGGGTTCAAGCATGGCAAAGGGAGTCAATACGCCCGTGCGTCCAACCGCGACGCCAATATTATTTAATTTCGTCGTCACTTCGCGCGCGGGGAATTTGTACGCAATCGCGCCGCGCGGGTCTTTGCCGACAAAACCCAACTCCGCCGCGAGATTCAAGTCGTCAATTTTTATGACCATGCCATCGGCTTCGTAGGGAAGTTTGTCGCGCCCTTCGTTAAACGTCTCGGTGTAGGCAATCGCGTCTTCAAGGTTGTCAAATCGTCGCGCAATATCCGCAACGGGAAAGCCCAGCGCTTTGAGATATTCCAACGTCTCCCATTGCGTAGTCGGAACGTCGCCGCCTTCGGAGTAAACAATTTGATAAACAAGCAAAGTCAACGGACGCGAGGCGGTCAACATCGGGTCAAGCTGGCGCAACGACCCCGCCGCCGTATTGCGCGGATTAAGATAAGTCTTCTCGCCCGCTTCTTCTAATTTTTTATTCAGCGTTTCAAAATCTTTTATGGGAATAAAGGCTTCGCCGCGCACAACGAGGTAATTAGGAATTGGGTAATTAGTTATTAGTTGATTAGGGATTAGGGCTTCCTGATTACCTAATTGACTAATTCCTAAGCGTAGCGGTAGCGCCCGTATCGTCCGCAAATTTCCCGTAATATCCTCGCCCACTTCCCCGTCGCCGCGCGTCGCGCCTTGCGTGAAGACTCCGTCGCGGTAGTGAAGGACGACGGATAAGCCGTCAATTTTCGGCTCGACGACGAACTTGGCTTTCTCGACTCTGTCGTCAATTTTAGAAACGCGTTCCAACCATGCCCGCGCGTCGTCCGCGCCGAAAGCGTTGGCAAGCGAGAGAATTGGTTTGGGGTGGCGAATCTTTTCAAACTTCTCGGCGGGCTTCGCTCCCGCGCGTTGCGTCGGCGAATCGGACGCAATCCAATCGGGATGTTCCGCTTCGATTTGTTTGAGCTCGTTCAGCAAACGATCATATTCGACGTCGCTGATGATCGGCGCGTCCAAAACATGATAGCGATAGTTATGAAAATTGATTTGCGTTTTGAGTTTTTCATAACGGGAGAAAAGTTCAGCAACCATGTTTGCATTATAGCCGAATCAAACCCAACCTGCGAGCAAGGGCGAGACAATCTCGCTCTGCGCAAGTTGCTTGACGAATCTTAATTTTTATGGTTTATTTGAAACGTGAACGCTATAAACGAGAAAATTACGCGGGCTTTTGGGGCTGGTTGTGGACGCTTATCCAACGATAAATTAATAGATGAAGAGGGCGTCAAATGTGGCGATTAAATGTCAATGAACCTGAACGCAATACTTACTGGATTGAGCTGAAACCCGGTTTGACTACGATTGGGCGCAGCGCGGAAAACAACGTTGCGCTTGCCGACCTATCCGCTTCTCGCTATCACGCGAAAATTATGGTGAATGAAGCGCAAAGCGAAATCACGCTCCACGATCTAAACAGCACCAACGGCACGTACGTCAACCGCAAACGCGTCACCACCGTCGTTACGCTGAATAATAACGACAATATTCGCATTGGCCACGCGATTTTGAATTTAACCAGCGAGAGCGGCGATTTACGCAGCCCGGTGATGGGCACGCATTTCTTTACGCGCGAGATTGTGCTTGAATCGCTCGACGAACACGCCGTCGTAATTGACGATTTGGCGCAACGCCTCAACGCCATTTTAGACGTCCAAAGCGCATTGGATGAAATTATCGTCCAGCTGAAACGCGTTCTGATCGTCGACTCTGGAGAGATTATTCTTGCGCCGCAATTTCCATCCATCAAAGATACCCGCGCGCTAACCGCCATCCGCAATCGCTCCGTGGAAATTACCGCGTCAAAAATGTACGTTCCCATTATTTCAGGGAACGTACTGCACGGCATGATTTCTTTGTCGCGCGAGAAAACCCCGCGCCAGTATTCGCGTCGCGATTTGGAGCTGGCGATTGCAATCAGCCATCAAGCCGCAATGACGTTGGAACGGCTCAACTTACTTGACAAAAACCGCGCGCAAGAGCGCGCGCGCGAATTATTATTGCGCTTCGTCTCCCCAGTTGAAGTGGAATATTTACTCAAAGATTATCTCGTCAGCGGAAAACTCCCGGAACTCGGCGAACAAAAAGCGACCGTCCTGTTTTCCGACATCGCCGATTCAACCGGCATTGCCGAACGCATTGGACCAAAGCATTTTGCGGAACTTTTAACGCGCTTTTATCAGGACGCGACGGAGATTATCTTCCGTTACGGGGGAATTATCAAATACATCGGCGACGGGGTCATGGCGTGTTTTCTTTCCACCTCGCAATCTGAAACGGAGCTCCCTCAGGAAATGCGCGCCGTCCAAGCCGGCTTGCAAATTGTCAATCGCTTTAAACAAAATGGATACGTTTACGAGGGCGAGACGCTGATTGTCGGCGTCGCCGTGAATACCGGGCCCACGATGGTTGGCTACATCGGCGCAGGCTCCAGAACGGAGTTCAACGTGCTGGGCGACACCGTCAACACCGCCAGCCGCATGGAAGCTTACGCGCGTCCCAATCGTCTGGTTGTGGGACCAGGCACAATGGCGGTGGTCTCGGAAAAATACACCACCCACCGCGTCGGCGAGCTAGAAATGCGCGGAAGAAGAGCGCCGATTCAAGTGTTTGAAATATTGGAAGAACGCAAGTCGGGACCGTTGCTATCGGTAGAAACGAAATAATTTTTTCAACGTTCTTTTTTGCGATTTGATTAGGATTTACGCAAAATCATAAGAGCGCGTTCTCTAACGCGCGGCTACAAAAATCGGCGTTCGAGAACGCCAAAACATGCCATTCTGCGTAATGGCAATTAAGAAGATACCCATGTGGCGATTAAATATTAACGAACCTGAACGCGATTCTTATTGGGTTGAATTAAAACCCGGCACGACTACGCTTGGGCGCAGCTCGGAAAACCAGATTGCGCTTGCCGACTCATCCGCTTCCCGGCGCCATACTGAAATCACGCTGGATGATCAAGGCGCAATCACGATCTGCGACCTAAACAGCACCAACGGCACCTACGTTAATCGTAAACGCATATCCGCCGTTATTCCGCTGAACAGCAACGACACAATTCGCATTGGCAAAGCGATTCTGAACGTAACCAGCGAGAGCGACAATTTACGCAGCCCGGTGATGGGGACGCATTTCTTTACGCGCGAGATCGTGCTTGAAGCGCTCGACGAACACGCCGTCTTAATTGACGAGGTGGCGCAAAACCTCAGCGCCGCCTTGGACGTTCAAAGCGCTTTGAATGAAATTATCGCTTCATTAAAACGCATTCTGGCGATTGACAAAGGCGAAATTACGCTGGCTGAAAAATTCCCATTTGCGCAAGACGCTCGCGCGCAAGCCGCCATTAGCAAACGCTCCGTAGAAATCACCGCGACGAGAATGTACGTCCCTATTATTTCAGGAAACGAATTGCAAGGCGTTATTTCCATGTCGCGCGAGACAAACTCGCACCCGTTCTCGCGCCGCGATATGGAACTGGCGGTTGCCATCAGCCACCAAGCCGCGCTGACCTTAAAACACCTCGGCTTGTTGGAAAAAAGCCGCGAACAAGAACGCGCGCGCGAATTATTATTGCATTTTGTTTCTCCGCTGGAGGTTGAATTTTTGCTCAAAGATTATCTCTCCAGCGGAAAACTCCCAGAATTGGTCGAACAAAAGGCGACGATCTTATTCTCCGACATCGCCGAATCCACCGGCATCGCCGAGCGCATTGGTCCAAAACGCTTTGCGGAACTTTTAACGCGCTATTATCAGGACGTCACCGATATTATCTTTCGCTACGGGGGAGTCATCAAATACATCGGCGACGGCATTATGGCGTGCTTCCTCTCCACCTCGCAAACGCACACGGTCATCCCTCAGGAAATGCGCGCCGTGCAAGCTGGCTTGCAAATTGTCAATCGCTTCAAACAAAACGATTACATCTGCGAGGGCGAGCGCCTCATCGTGGGCGTCGCTGTGAATACGGGACCGACAATGGTTGGATATATCGGCGCAGGGCATCGAACAGAGTTCAGCGCGCTGGGCGACACCGTCAACACCGCCAACCGCATGGAAGCTTACGCGCGCCCGAACCGACTTGTCGTGGGACCAGCCACAATGGCGGTAATTGCGGATAAATTTACAACCCACTGCGTCGGCGAAATAGACGTGCGCGGCAGAAGCGCTCCCATTCAAGTATTTGAAATCTTGGGAGAGCGCAAATCGGGAATGTTGAACCCGTTCAGAATGGAACAATAAGTTTTTTCTCCCTCATCCCCAGCCCTTCCCCCGCAGGGGAAGGGAGTCTTTCCCTCTCCCTACGGGAGAGGGTTGGGGTGAGGGTAAAATAAGATATTCAAAGAGAGGCGAACCATGACATTCCAACTTGTGTACTACTCCCAGCAAGACCCGAAATGGAAACAAGACATTCTCGGCTTTGGCGACCCCGGCGACACGCTTGGTTACGTCGGTTGCGCGTTGACTAGCGTCGCCATGCTCATCAGCGGGCATGGCTATGTGGAAACTCCCAAAACGCTCAATCAAAAATTAAAGAACGTGGGCGGCTTTTCCAGCGCCGCCATTCGCTGGGGTTCGGTCAGTCAGATCTATGCGCAAGTCAACATGAAAAGCTTTATTTCCTGCGTGAGCTCGGACGCGCCGCTGGGCTTGATTGACGCATCCATCGCGGCGGGGCAACCTGTCATCGTCATGGTGGACAGCTCCCCGACGGCGGGTCTGCAAACGCACTGGGTTGTTCTTTACGCAAAAGAGGGAAACGACTATCTCATGCTCGACCCCTGGCCCTATCAAACTGACATAACTAAAAAAACGTATCTCCTGCCGCGTTACAGTCAGGGCGCTGCGCTCAAACGCGCCATCATGCACGTCATCATTTATGAATGTTTTACCGCCAGCGGAGGAATCGCGCAACCGTCTTCTTCGACGACGCCAGCGCAATCGCCGCAACCCGCGTCTGTTCCCGCATCAGCGCAAGGATTCTCCGTCCGCGTCAAAGCGGACGTCTCTTGGGGTTTGAACGTTCGCTCCAGCGCGGACACTTCCAGCGCGAATAACATCGTAGTCGTTGTTCCCGCTGGCGCAACGCTCACCGCGTTGAGCGCGGAGGATTACGCCAAAATTGGCGGCGTCAATCAATGGGCGCACATCCGCGACGACAAAGGACACGAGGGTTTTGCCGCCGCGTGGTATTTGGAAAAAATTCAAACGGCGCCAGTCGTCAATAAAACCAACGTCGCTCCGCAACCCACAGCGAAAACGGTTGAGGTCATCCCAACGCCCGCAACAAACGAATTGGTCGTCATAGTCAAATCAAGAGTGGGGAGATTGGGCGCAAAGGTGTACGAGTCCGCGTCCACAAAATCGAATATCGTCTCTGTCGAAAAAATGCGCGCCCAACTGGTTGTGATTGAGGACGTTGGCAAAGCCAAATCAAAAATCGGTCAAGCGAATAAATGGCTCAACGTGCAAACCGCCGACGGCAAACAGGGCTTCGTCAACGCCGAGTTGGTGGCGCTCCCCTGACCGTGAAGGCATGAAAAAAACGCAAGGCTTTTCCGCCGTTACAAAGTTAGCGTTGATCGCGTGGCACGCGATCAGCGTTTTCTTTTTGCTCGCCTCGCTGGCGGTCTATCTCGTCAAAGGCGCGCGGGCTTTTGATATTTTAATTAGCGACGTGCCGCATTCCGAATATTACGTCACCTTGCTGGCGACGCTCATCGTTTGGCTGTTGGCGGGCGCGTTTGCGACGATGTTGCGCTTCGGCATGTTTAATCAGGATAACGTAATTTTGTGGGGCGGCTTTTTCATCGTCGCGCTGGTTTACGTCAACCTGCTCCGCGAGCGCGTGACCTATGGCGATATTGATTTTTATGTGGAAGCCGCGCTGGCGCTTCACAAAGGCAAGCCTTTGCCAGACACTTATCTTTATCCATTGTTGTGGGTCAGCGTTTTGGAAATCGCCGCGCCGCTCAAACAGGAAGGCGTCTTTCTTTTGGCGTGGACGCTGAACGTCGGCGCGTTGTTCGGCGCGTATTTTATTCTCGCAAAGACTTTACGCTTGTACGGCTTCGCGCCCAACCTCGCCGCGTTGCTTACGATTGCGTTCATGCTAATTAACGTGCCTTTGCTCAGGACGTTGCTATATGGACAGGTGAATTTAATCGTCTTAGACGGGATGTTTCTTGCGCTGATTCTGTATCGCCGCGCGCCTTTCCTTTCCGCGTTGGCGCTGACCGTTGCGACGCAGATGAAAATCTCCCCGCTGGTTCTGGTCTTTGCGGTTTTGCTTGAGCGCGATTGGCGTTGGCTGGCGTGGTTCGCGTTGAATATGCTTGTAATTGGCGCAATCCCCGTCATGGCGCATGGCGTCGGATATTATTCCGATATTTTCTACAACCTGAATTTATTGAACGAACGCACAACCTATATTTTCCGCGACACGTCTTACGACTCGTTTTTTCTCGCCACCGCCAGCATGTTGAATCTCGGCGCGCATGTCGCGCGCCCCTTCATCTACGCTTCCAAGCTGATTGTCAGCTTGCTCGCGTTGCGGGTTGCGTTTGCCAACGTCCGCGCGCTCGTTTTTTTCAACGAAGAAACGCGCGGAAAAATTTTATACAACGCCGCGCCCGCGCTGATGATTTTATTAACCGTCGTTTCGCCCCGCGTCTGGGAGCATCACGGCATGTTTCTTACTTTGCCGTTTTTGCTCTTGCTCAAAACTTTATCAAACGAAACGGATTGGTTTCTTTTTGCGCTCGCCAGTTTCTTTGAATTTATTATTCCCACGTTTGACTTTTACCCCTGGTCGTACGTCCGCATGATTGCGCCGCTCGTCGTTTTGTGGTTGCTGTGGATGGCTTCCAAAAGGGAGAAGGACGCCAAGATATTCGATTATTTCAATGGATGGGCGAATTCTATTTTTACGAATTCAGCGCAACGACAAACGTTTCCGCCATTTTCTGGATATTGATTTCTGCGGAAACGATGCGATGCGACTCTGCCCCCATCTTTTGCAAACGCGCTCTGTCCGAGAGCGCGTTTTTCATTGTTGCGACGAGCGCGGCGTAATTTTCGGGCTCAATCTGCCAGCCGTTTTCTGCGCGGACTAAATCGTCCTGCGTGCCGTCGCCTTTGGCGACGATGATCGGCAGCCCATAACTCATCGCCTCTTGCACGGCGAGTCCGCCTGTGCCGGGCAGGATAAATAAATTGGCTTGCGCGAAATATGGTTTTAGTTCTTCGCCATGCTTTGCGCCGATAAATTCTGTGGATGGAAAAACTTCTTTTGCAAGCGCTTCTAAATTTGCGCGTTCGGGTCCGTCGCCGACAATTATCAAGCGCGGCGTTGATTCTATTTCAGCGCAGGCGCGAAGCAATGAATCGACTCGCTTGCGGGATTGGAGGCGACCAACAAAAAGAATTGCGGGGTGTAAGTCGAAAGTCAAAGGTCGAAGGTCGGTTGAACCTTCAACATTAAACCTTAAACCTGCAACCGAATTGTGCGCGACGAAAATTTTTTCACGCGGGAAACCGAGCGCGGCGTATTCGTCCGCTCCGCGCTGGCTGTATGCGATGAGCGCGTCGAATTGATTGACGAAGGCGAGCCAAAACTTGCGTTTGACTCCGTTGACGCGCGGCGCGCCGAGTCCCCAGCTGAGAATTTTTTTTCCGCGCGCGCGCATCCAGCGGACGGCGAAGGGAGTCGCCAAGTAGCGCGGATTCGCTTCGACGATGAGCGCGTCGGGATTGTATGCTTTGAGCCAATCCATCATTCCGCGTTGAAAACAAAGATAAAACGCGCCGCGAAAAAGATGAATGTTTTGCGACGACTTGAAACTTGCAACTTGTAACTTTTCAACTGAAACTATGCTTTCTTCGGGGCGCGGGAGACCTGCGAAAAGGCTCATGCCGCCATCGCAGGATTCAGCGAGCAGGTCAAAGAAGGGGACGCGATAACTTGGAAGGACGCGCTGCTGAACGGCGAGTCTGCCTGAATATTTAATCATGGTTTGCAACGGGAAAAGATAACGGCGTAAGCGTCGCGGTATTCTTCTTTCCAAAATTTTGAATCGGCGACGGCTTGAATGAGTTTGGATTGCGACGCGGTGGAAAGCATGAGCAATTTAATTTTCTCGCGGTCAAACAGGACTTGCCAATTTTCGGCGCGACTGACTTGAACGTATTCTGTCCACTGTTCGGGGGGGAAGGCGTTGAAGCGACTGTCCATCCACGGGCGGCGGGATGGGAGCGCGAATGAAAGATAACCGCCGAACGCGTAGTCCGTCCACAACGGGGAGCAAATGTCGGGGCGCTGACTCAGCCACACCGTCGCATTGAGCGGCGTGGTGGACGTCTCGTAAACGGGGACTGAAGCGCCCATCCACTTTTCGCGCAGTCCGCGTAAAAATATCAGCGAGGAAGATAACATCAAAATTCCAAAAATAATATTGACGACGGGAAAATCTTGTTTGGGCTTGTTCCATTTTTTTGTCCACTCGCTCAACAGCGACGCGGTGAGAATGGCGACGATAAACAAAAACCAGATGACGTAGCGCAGACCTGTGAGCGCGAGCCAGCCGAAGCCGAGAAATAAAATCCACTCGAACGCGGAGAGTTTGCGCGGCGCGAGCGCGGACAGCGGCGCGAAGGCGAGCATCCATGCGAAGAAGATATTCATTTGCCAGCCTTCGTTGCGCGGCGGCGCCCACTCGAAGGCGAAGAGTTGGTCGGAAGGCGAGTTGAGCATGAAGACGAAATACCCCCACACGCCCAATCCGCGCGGATTGATAAGCGTGGCGAGAAGCATGATTGCAACTGTGATTGCAAGCGGCTTGCGTTCGCCTTTGCCAAAAATCAGAGCCGTGCCCGCGAGGATAATCGGCAAAACAAACGAGCCGTGCAAATTTGCCCAGAGCGCCGTAACAACGGGCAAGACCCATAAATATTTTTTATTCCCGTTTTGCCAGTGAAAGAGACTCCACAAACTAAGCGCAAACAGCGGATACGCAAAGAGTTGACTCCGCATTGACCAGTTGTTTCCGCTGGCGAGTCCCAAGACGATGGTAAGAATGGTTGCGAGTTGCGGGTTAGAAACTTCCCGCGCCATGAACCAAATCAAGCCGTAGGTTATTCCAATCAAAACGCCGCGCAATAAAAAGGTCAGCGAGATTCCGCCGAGTTGATAAATCAAATAAAAAATGACGCCCGACAGCCACGTTTGATACACAATCGGTTTGCCGAGTTGGCTGAGGCTAATCGTGTCTGTCGTTGGGATTGCGCCGCTTTGAAGCGTATCCCGCCCCACGCGCAAGACCCACCAATAATCTTGCGGTTGAATGGCGAGCATAAACGAGATGGCAATCAGCGGCAGGAGCGCGAGGCTCATCCAAAGGAAATTTTGAGAACGGGATGACATGATTTTAATTGCCTTGAGTTGCGTAAGCGGATTTGGGTAAGCGGATTTTTGAAACGGATAAACGGATGCTTGCGGATGTTTGATTATTCTTCTAGCAAAACTTTGAGATACGCGTCGGTCATTGTGTTTAATCCGAATTTGGATTCCGCGCGCTTCCTTGCCGACGCTCGGAATTGGTCTTGCGCTTCGAGGATTTTCTCCGCCTCGACAGCCAACGTCGCCACGCCAGGCGTTTCTAATTTCCACGGGTCGCTGCCATAAGGCACGATGCAACCCGCGTCGTCGCCGACTAATTCTTTTAATGCGCCGCTGTCAAAACCGATGACGGGCAAGCCGCAAGCTAATGACTCAATGACCGAATTCGGGCAAGGCGGATTGACCTCCGCGCAATACATCAAATGCGACGAACGCGCCAACGCGGGAACTTCCTTGCGCGGAATGGTTCCAAGAAATTTCACAGGGACTTTGCTTTGCAAATTGCGCCGCGTCGCTTCGTCCACTTTGCCCGCGACGACAATTTCCATTGGATAGTTTTTAGAAAGTTTTTCGGCAATCGCAACCGCGTAAAATAATCCAGAGTTTAATCCGCCCACGAGACTGCCTTCCAAGAGAAGCAAACGAAAACTATTCGTTGGGCGTTCATGTTCGCCGTCGGGAGTGTAGGTTTCCAAATCCACGCCGTTGACGATGACCGTCGCGGGCGCTTTGGCGACGCCGTGCCAATCTTCCCACCAATGACGAATGAACTGGCTTTGGTAAATCACGCGGTCTGCGAAGCGCGCGCGAATTAACGATAACATAAAGTTGCCATATTCCGCGCGGATGTGATAACGCGCGTCCGTCCAGCGAATGCGCTGCACCCAGTTGATTCCATCCAGCCGTTGCACGATGCGCTGTCCGCGCCGACGAGATTTCGCAAGGGGAATCAAATTGCGCGTCCCCGCAATCACCAGCGTCGCGTCTGCTTTTGCGGATAAATCATGGGTTACGTCCACGCCGCGCGCGCGAAGCCCTTGCTCAAATTTGAGTCGAAACGAAGCCATGCCGCCTGTTCCTTCGACGCGCGGGACAATGCAAATTTTGGTCATGCGCTTATTATAAGGGTTGAAGGTTGAAAGCCCGATAATTCCTAACAGGGCTGTCGCATCTAAATTCCAGTAGCGATGACTTTCATGAGGTAATCCTCATCCCAAGCGGCTTGGAGTTGTTTGGCTTGAAGTCCTCCTTTGGCGGTTTTTTTCCGCTTGAGTAAATTGAGAGCGATATGTCGCAGAACGGCAAAATTTTCAAGCGCTTGGTCTTTGCGAACGCGGCAACGGTCTTCATTCATCGCCACGTCTAAAACCCAATGCAGTTTGTTTTTGATAGACCAATGTTTTCGAACCGCGTCCAAAATTTTTTGGGCATTGCTCGGCAAACTATAGAGGTTAAGATAATGATTTTGAAAATCTTCTACCGAAAATATCCGCAAAACAAGGCGTTTTGGCTGGTTTAAATTCCAAATATTTATCTTAATGTCTATAGAAACATAGAAGCGCGTCTCGGTTGTTTCTTCCTCTCCGATACGTCGAGCGCCAATGACCATTGCGATACTTTGTAACCTCGCCCAGTTTTGCGCTCCGCGAATCAGATTCAAGTATTCAGGATTAGAGGTCGTCCAACATTCGCGCGTTTCGATGCGCCCGTGTCCTTTGTTGACGGTTTTGGCGTAGTCTAACGAAGCATATTGAAAGTTTTGCGCGCGGTTTACCGCAAAGAGCGTCTCAATATCCTCGTAGAGGCGACCTTGGTTCTCTTTGACGCTTAATATGTAGTCCGCGTCAGCGGCGATGATAGTTTTGGCGATATTAGTTTGCGTTCCCATCGCGTCAATCGTGACAATGCAACCCGAAAGCGCGAGCAGTTTCAATAATTCAGGTATCGCCGTAATTTCATTGGATTTTTCGCCGACTTTGCGTTGTCCCAAGACGATCTCGTTTTTCGCCGCCCACGCGCTAACCATATAAACGGCTGTTGTCGCAGTCCGCTTATCGTCCGAACCGCGCAAGCATTTGTCGTCAATGTTGATAATTTGCCCTTTGATTATTTTATTGGTCGCCAACCTCCCGAACGCGCAAAGAAAATTGTTTGACCCTCCCCGTTGATTAAAGTACAATCCCCCCGCTTTCATCATCGGGGATTTTTTTACACATCCCAATTACCTAATTACTAATTACCCAATTACCCAACCATGCCCATCTATAAATTCACCGTCCGCTTCACCCGCTCCGACCCGCGCTCTGTCGCTTATCTTGCCGATGTTCATGCGCTTGGATTTCATCAACTGCAAAAAATCGAATGCCAAGACCTTTACTTTATCGAAGGTCAACTCTCGCAAGAAGATTTGCAAAAGTTGGCGCTTAAACTTTTAGCCGACCCTGTCACGCAAGCCGCAACGTGGGCGGAAATAAGTAAACAGGTAGACACGGAAGCAGATGCAACCGTTATCGAAGTTGCCCTGCGTCCCGGCGTCACCGACCCCGTCGCTCACGAAATCGTCCGCGCCGCGCATGAACTTGGCATAGACGGAGTCCACCGCGCCGCCACTGGAAGGCGCTTCAACCTCCAATTCGCCCTATCCGTTTCCCCCATCCGCTATCCGATTCAAGAATTCGCTTTTCTCTTCGCCAACCCCATCATTCAACATTGGACTCTCGGCGAAATCGAACCATCCTTTCCTCTCGAAGCCGAATCCAGCGGACACGTTGCCCGCAGGGGGCTGTGCCAAACCATCCCTGTCCGCAATCTCACCGATGCCGAACTGCTCGCCCTGTCCAAAGACCGCCGCGCCGCGCTCGACCTCGCCGAGATGAAGGCTGTCCAAGATTACTGTCGCAAAGAAAACCGCGACCTCACCGACGTCGAGTTTGAAACCATCGCCCAAACGTGGAGCGAGCATTGTGTGCATAAGACGTTTAAGGCGAAGATAGAAGTAACCAGTAATCAGTTATCAAGTAATCAGTCAGCCCAATTACCTAATTACCAATTACCCACTTACCCCGCCGAAATCAACTCCATCATCCACACCTACCTCAAAACCGCCACCGAAAAAATAAACGCCCCGTGGGTTATCTCTGCATTCGTGGATAACGCGGGCATTATTGATTTGGACGGCGAAAACGAAATCTCATTCAAAGTGGAGACGCACAATCATCCGTCCGCCGTCGAGCCGTTTGGCGGCGCGAACACGGGCGTCGGCGGAGTCATCCGCGACGTGTTGGGCGTCTCGCATAAACCCATCGCCAACACCGACGTTTTATGTTTTGGCAAACAAGACGCGACTTTCGACCAACTCCCCAAAGGGACGCTTCATCCGCGTAGCGTCATGTCGGGCGTGGTCGCGGGCGTGCAGGATTACGGCAACAAAATCGGCATCCCCACCGTCAACGGCGCGATTCTTTTTGACGAGGGCTATGCCGCCAACCCGCTAGTCTTTTGCGGTTGCGTTGGATTCGCGCCGAAGGGATTGCACGTCAGCAAGCCAAAAATCGGCGACCGCGTGATTGCGCTCGGCGGGCAAACAGGGCGCGACGGGTTGCGCGGCGCGACGTTCTCGTCCATGACGATGGACGCGCAAACGGGCGAGGTCGCGGGCGCGTCGGTGCAAATCGGCGACCCTATCACCGAGAAAGGCTTGATAGACGTCATCATCCGTGCGCGCGACTTGCGACTCTACACCGCCATCACCGACTGCGGCGCGGGCGGATTTTCCTCCGCCGTCGGCGAAATGGCGTCGTCCATCGGCGCGGACGTCGAACTGCAAAACGTCCGCCTCAAATACGCGGGACTCGCCCCGTGGGAAATCTGGCTCTCCGAAGCGCAAGAGCGTATGGTTCTCGCCGTCCCGCCCGAAAACGTCGCCGCGCTTCAAGAACTCTGCGACACCTTCGACACCGAACTCACCGACCTCGGCGAGTTTACGGGAAGTCATCGTTTAGTCGTCCGTTACGCGGGCGACGTCGTACTGGATATGGATAACGAGTTTTTGCACGATGGAATTCCGCAACGCCAGTTGAAGGCAGTAATCAGTAATCAGGTAATCAGTAATCAGGAAAGCCCCCAATTACCTGATTACCTAATCCCTAATTACCTAATCAACTTACTTTCTCATCCGAATATTGCGAGCAAAGAATCCGTCATCCGCCTCTACGACCATGAGGTGCAAGGCGGAACAGTTGTGAAACCGCTAGCGGGAATTTGCGCGGACGCGCCTTCCGATGCGGCTGTGATTCGTCCGCGCGGCGCGAAGGGGAACGCGGGCATTGCCATCGCCAACGGAATCAATCCCGAATATGGCAAACGCGACGCCTATCGCATGGCGCTCGCTGTCGTGGATGAAGCCATCCGCAACCTTGTTGCCGTCGGCGCCGACCCTGAACGCATCGCCATCCTCGACAATTTTTGTTGGGGCGACCCGCTCCGCCCCGAGACGCTCGGCTCGCTCGTCGAAGCCACGCGCGGCTGTCACGACGCCGCCATGCTCTATCGCGCCCCGTTCATCAGCGGCAAAGACTCGCTCAACAACGAATACATCGGCGCGGACGGGCAACGTCACGCCATCCCGCCCACGTTGCTCATCTCGTCCATCGGCGTCATGCAAGACGTGACCATCGCCGTCTCGATGGATTTGAAAGAAGCGGGTAACGCGCTCTATCTCGTCGGCAAATTCGCCCCCGCCTTTGGCGGCTCGCATCTCGCGCTGATTGATTCTCAATTCGATAGCGCCGCCGTTCCCAGCGTGGATGAAATCACGCCGCAAGTTTACAAAGCCATTCACGAGGCGATGAAAGCCAAACTCATCCGCGCCGCGCACGATTTATCCGAAGGCGGACTCGCCGTCGCCGCCGCCGAAATGAGCATCGGCGGGCGACTCGGTCTCGACCTCGCGCTTCAATCCAACCCGCTGACTCTCTTCGGCGAAACGACGGGCTGTATCCTCGTTGAAGTTGCTCCCGAAAACATCGCCGCTTTTAAATCCCAATTTACTAATTTACCGTATCTCAAACTTGGCACAATCACCACCGACCCGACTCTAAAACTCGGTAACACAACAATCCCCGTCGCCGACTTAATCAAAGCCTTCACCTCTCCCAACTCCTAATTTACCAATTACTAATTACCTATGACTATCTCCGCCCTCATCCTCCAAGCCCACGGCACCAACCGCGACAACGACGTCGCCGAAGCGCTGACTCTCGCAGGCGCGACGCCTGAATGCGTTCCGCTGAATCATCTCCGCGCTGGAAAAAAGAAATTCGCAGATTATCAAATGCTCGTCGTCGCGGGCGGATTCTCCTACGCCGACGCGCTCGGCGCGGGAAAACTCCTCGCCCTCGATTTAAACGCCTACTTCGCCGACCAAATCAACGAGTTTGTCAGCGCGGGTAAACCTGTGATTGGAATTTGCAACGGATTTCAAGCGCTGGTGAAGTCTGGTATTTTGCCAAATATGGAAACGAAAGAAGAAAGAGGAAAGAAGAAAGAAAGCATGACGCTTACTTTTAATCAGCAAGGTCATTTTGAATGTCGTTGGGTGACTTTGAAACCTGTCTCTCAAAAATGTATTTGGACAAAGGGATTAACTAACCTCATCGAATGCCCCGTCGCGCACGGCGAAGGCAACTTCCAAACCACCGACCTCTTTCCTCTTGCCTCTTTCCTCTCCAACGACCAACTCGCCCTCGCTTACACTCACGCCGACGGCTCTCCCGCCGACGGCGCATACCCCATTAATCCCAACGGCTCGATACTCGACGTCGCGGGAATCTGCAACCCGCAAGGCAACGTCCTCGGACTCATGCCGCATCCCGAAAATCATATTCACCCCCATCAACATCCCAACTGGACGCGCGGCATCGCTCATCATAGCGGATTGGCGTTGTTTCAAAACGGGGTGAAGTACGCAAGCGAGTTGTGAAAATGCAACGTCTCCGCGAGCGCTTTGCGCGGTCTCCCAATGACAGATATGAAGTTGTATGATTTGAAGCAGAGGCATTCTAGCGCTACAATCACGGTTAAACTTTCAAACGCTTATCTATAAAAATTCGGGAGTGGCTAAAGTAGCGGACTCTTTTTGGGAGTACGCCCCTTGGAAACACGGCAAAAGCCCACCCAAAGAGCCGCTCTCGAATATGCGCGGACGGTTCGTCTGCACATGGTTACAATGCGACCACGCTTAGAAAAGAGAGAAAATTATGAATGTCGTTCACTCACAAATCGTAAAAACGGGAAACTCGCGCGTCGCGCGCATCGCGGCTGGGACAAGCGCTTTCGCGCAATGGCAAAACACGGCGACGACCAGTTGATTGACGAGTAAAAATGGAAGCACAAACGGGAACGACTGCAAGCGCGTCGTTAAAAATCACAGCTCTTGTTCTTGCAATCGCCATCAACTTTCTGGTTGGGATTAATAATCTGATTCACGACCCAAACATTGGATACGACTCAGACGCTCATTTGGATTATGCGGCAACGCTACTTAATCATTTTCCAACCAAAGCGGACACCTACGAATTTTTTTCTCCGCCGCTGCCCTACGTCATCCCTGCGATCGCCTATAAAATCTGCGAGATACGCACGCGGGGAAGCGGAAATTGTTCGTTTATAGCCGGACGGCTGGCGCAACTCGTCAACTTTTTGTTTTCCATTGGGATCACGCTCTTATTTTTAAAAATCGCCGAAGCGATTAAGCCCAACAACGATTATTTCAAAATTTCCGCGCTGGTTATTTGGGGAATGCTTCCCGTTTACTATAAAACCTTTTCGCAATTTCGCGGAGAAACGTACATCGCTTTTTTCGTTATCCTTTTAATCTATCTTTTTGTTAAACTGAATCAAAATCCCCAGTCTATGGATTGGAAAAAAGGGATCGGCTTAGGCTTGCTCTTGGGGTTGTTGGTTTTAAGCAGGCAATGGGGCTTCGCGTTGTTTCCCGCTTTTTTGGGTATGGCGATTCTTATTTATTTGCGGGACAAAAATCTGGGGATGAAATTCGGGAAGATTATCCTTGTAAGTTTTTTTGTCGCTTTTCTTGTCAGCGGGTGGTTTTACGTTTACCTATTCAAAACATACGGATCGCCCGCCGCGTTTAACAACGACACGTTGCCGTTTTCGCTTGCCAATCATCCGTCCGGCTTTTATACACATATAGGCACAACTTAATGCTGTTCAAATCCCCCACGCGCAACACGTTCAACGATCAGATCATTCCGATATTTTATTCCGAAACATGGGGGGATTACTGGGGCTTTTTTGTTTTTATTAGAAGCAAAAGCGCGTACGGCGCGTACGGAAACATAGACTCCATTACGCCGTACCTCGGCAGGGTTAATTTAGTTTCCTTGTTCCCAAGTCTTCTTTTGCTTGGCGGCGTCGGGTTGGGAATTAAAAAACTATGGGATTTATTGAAAAACGGCAAGCGCGATCCAGAAACGCTTTTTTACGGATTTCTTTTTTTGATTTTTTTCTTTTCCTGCGCCGGCTATTTCTGGTTCCTCGTAACGCATGTGGTGGATAAAGGCGCGACCATCAAAGCGTCCTATATGTTGCAAGCGTTTATGGTTCTGCCTTTTTTGGTCTCTGAAACTCTGGAGACAATTCGCTTTGCAAGATTGAGATTCTACTGGGCATTGACGGGAATCCTTGGCTTAATATTTTTGCACAATTTGCCCGCGATGGTTTCAAAATATTGGTGGATTATATTTTATCCGCCATAGGCGTCAACGCAATGGGGCTTTTCTGATAAAGAAATTCGCGGGGCTAAAGCCCTTGCTGGCGCATCCCCCTGTGAGTTCGTGGAAGCGCTTCGCGCTGGCGCACGAGTCGGATTTATCCGACTTTCATGGACTGAGGTAAATATTTGTCTCCCGCCGAATCCGTTTAAAAGCGCAGTTTACCCACAGGTGGCTATGTCTGCCCGCGTTCAGTATATAATGCAGACGCCGACGAATTTTCACAAAAGGGAACGCAAACATGTCCACAAACAAATTACAAGACGAATTGACCAAAAGCCAACTGCAACGACAAGATTTCGTGGACAATGAAATTTACGAGTTAATCAACCGACTGAACCCGTCGCAAGAAAAAATTGAGTGGGACATAGAAATGATCAGCGCCGCGCGAGACGTCATTGGGCGTTGGTTGACGGATAAACTCGCAGTCACCGATGAGATGAGTTTTTATCCGTATCTTGAGGAATAAGCAATGCAGGGCAGACTTCTAAAAATGGGTGTTTAAAATATTATGAACAATATTTTCTATTCTTGGCAAAGTGATAGCGAGCCAGAATTCAACAATAGATTTATAAAAGATTGCCTCGAAGTAGCCGTAGAAAAACTAAATGGCGAATTGAGTATAGAAAAACCGTTGCGCGTTGACCAAGACACTCTGGATGTCCCAGGTATACCAGATGTCGTGAATACAATTTTCGAGAAAATTGACGAATCTTCTGTTTTTGTAGCTGATATAACTTTTATTGCAAAAACAGAAATGGGAAAAAAAATACCTAACCCTAATGTTTTAATTGAATTGGGGTATGCGATAAAGAGTAGTAACAGCAAAAAGATAATATTAATTATGAACGGAGAATTTGGAGTTCCTAGTGATGGTCTTCCTTTTGATTTGAGGCATAAAACATGGCCGATTGTGTACAAGTTAGGCAAAGGCTCAAACAAAGAAGATATTCAGAATCAGCAAGAGTATGTGGTTTCTCATCTTGTAGATAAGATAAAACTCATTCGCAATACCAAAGGTTCGCTTCCTGTTCTCGCATTGAATCCCTCGCAGGAAAATATAGAACGGGTAATTAAATACTCAGATGCAAAAAATGATTGGGAGCATCAGAGTATGGGCTGGAAAACAATTGCAAGATATAGAGGAGATGTCAATTTACGCTTCGAGATGAATTACGATAACGATGAAGGCGTTCAACAGAAAGATTTTAAAGAAGAATGGGCAAATAGACATCCTGACTCCCATGCTACTGGATATTGGTGCGACTTATACTACAATCAAACTCTCATAGAACGATTTATTTTGGTAAGTGTTGACGGAGGACGAGCTTTACTCCCCACGCCAACAGAAGGAAAGAATTACATTCATTGGGATCAAGTTTTACCTCTGGATTACAAGGTTGCAGAAATTCACGACACAATTGGCACTCTTTCTCAATATATGACAAGGTCTAGATTAACAATTTTCAACAACGATGGAACATAAACACCCAATGCCCATTGAGTAAATGTTTCAATAGGCATTTATGATGTTATGTAGTTTCCCTCACCCTCCGCTTTCATAGTAAACTCCCCCTATGGCATTAATCAGCATCCAAGACATCGCGCTCGGCTTTGGCGGGAATTTTCAATCCGCGCCGAGTTTGACGTTGGCTTGTAAAATCCGTACAATAAATTTATGAAATTCGAATGGGACGAAAACAAACGGCTCAGTAATATCGAAAAACATGGCATTGACTTTGTCGACGTTCCAGCGATGTTTAATAATGACGTCGTCACCGTGATTGATGATCGTTTTGACTATGGCGAAACGCGTTACCAAACGCTTGGTTTGCTCAAAAGCCGCGTCATTATGGTTGTTCATACCGAATCAGAAACCGTTATCCGTATTATTTCCGCGCGAAAGGCGGACAAACATGAAGAAAAAACTTACTTCACCCAAGTCGCAGACTGACTTTGCCCGTCTCGATAAAATGAAAGACGAGGACATTGATTATTCCGACGCGCCAAAGATTACGCCTGAAATGTTCGCTAAGGCGGTTGTGCGACGCGGCGGCATTAAACCGCGCGTAAAAAAACAAGTCACCTTGCGAATGGATAGCGATGTGCTGGATTGGTTTAAAAATCAGGGGAGCGGATATCAGGCAAAAATCAATTTGCTGTTGCGCGCATACATGGAAGAACATGCGGTAAGGTAAACAATAAAAATCTCTCGTTGATAATGAGCGAGTCGATTCTGTATTTTATGAATTCCCTCTCTTGCGCTCCGCTTTCATAGTAAACTCTTTCCCCTATGGCATTAATCAGCATCCAAGACGTCGCGCTCGGCTTTGGCGGAGCGCGGTTGTTTGACGGAATCAATTTACAAATCGAGCAGGGCGAATGCGTGGGGTTGTTGGGACGCAACGGCATGGGGAAATCCACGTTGCTCAAATTGGTCAACGGCGACGTTTCTCCCATCAGCGGGACGGTGGCGCGACAGCAAAATTTGCGCGTCGCGTATTTGCCGCAGGAAGTCCCCGCGGAAATTACGGGCAGAGTCTTCGACGTCGTCGCGGGCGGACTCGACGCGCAAGCGCATCACGACGACCATCACGGACACGCGCAAGCGCAGTTGCAAGTGGAGAAAACCATCTCGCGCATGGAATTCGACGGCGAGGCGCGGTTTGAAACGCTCTCGGCGGGCATGAAGCGCCGCGTCATGTTGGCGCGCGGGCTGGCAAAAAATCCCGACCTGCTATTGCTCGACGAACCCACCAATCATCTCGACGTCGCTTCGATTGACTGGCTGGAAGGTTTTCTCAAACGCTGGGGAGGCACACTGTTGTTCGTCACGCATGACCGCGTCTTTCTGCAAAAATTAACCACGCGCATCGTCGAGTTGGATCGCGGACGCCTCTTCGATTGGAATTGCAGTTACGCGACGTTCGTCGAACGCAAAGCGGCGCTGCTCTCCGCCGAAACGGACGCCGCCGCAAACTTCGATAAAAAACTCGCGCAGGAAGAAGTTTGGATTCGCAAAGGCATCGAAGCGCGGCGCACGCGCAACGAGGGCAGAGTCCGCGCGTTGAAACGTCTGCGCGAACTTCGCACGGAGCGCCGCGAGCGACCAGGCAAAGCGCGAATGCAAATTCAAGGCGAGAAGCGCTCGGGCAAAATCGTCATCGAAGCCGAAAACGTCAATTATTTTTTTGGGGATAAAGCCATCGTCCGCGACTTCACTACGACGATTCAACGCGGCGACAAAGTGGGCGTCATCGGCGCGAACGGTTCGGGCAAGACGACCCTGCTGCGTCTGTTGCTCGGCGAGACGTCCCCGCAAAGCGGAACCGTCGAACACGGGACGAATCTCGAAATCGCGTATTTTGATCAACTCCGCGCGCAGTTGGACGAGAGCAAATCCATTTTGGATAACGTCGGCGAGGGCAGGGATAACGTCACGATCAACGGCAGGACGCGCAACTTGAACGTTTACCTCGAGGATTTTCTTTTCACGCGGGATCGCATCAACGCCCCGATTAGCGCCCTCTCGGGCGGCGAGCGGAATCGCCTGCTGCTGGCGCGACTCTTCGCCCGCCCCGCGAATCTGCTCGTCATGGACGAACCGACCAACGACCTCGACGTCGAGACTCTCGAAATCCTCGAAGACCTTCTACTCGAATACGAAGGCTCGTTATTGTTAGTCAGCCATGACCGCGCGTTTTTGAATAACATCGTCACCACCACGCTGGCAATGGACGGCGACGGCGGCGTGACCGAAACCGTCGGCGGCTACGATGATTGGGCGCGGCAAAACGAATCCGCGAAGGTTGAAGCGAAGTCGCGTAAATCCGCCGTCGAAGAAAAATCCGCGTCCGCGAAAAAACCAAGTTACAAAGAACAACGCGCTCTCGAATCCCAAAAGCGCGAGTTAGCCGAACTGCCGCAACGCATCGAAAAACTTGAAGAAGAAATCCACGCCCTCGCCGCCGAAACCGCGACCTCGTCGTTTTATCAAAAAGATAGCGCGGAGATTACGCGAGCGCTGAATCAACTCAAAGAAATGCAGGATGAGTTGTCGCGGGCGTATTTGAGATGGGAAGAGTTGGAGGAGCATTAAAACGAACGCGCCGCTTGAATTGCGAAAGATTCAAGCGGCGCGTTTTTATTTTATTATGCTGTTTGACTTATCGCGGGTTTTGCAGGCTTTGGTTAATTTGGTTGAACACGTTGCCAATGAGCGGTCCCATTATCATCATGACGCCAAAAACGCATATGCAGACAACCACGCCGATTACCAAGACTGGAATCAACACAGAACCAACCGCTTGTCCCCATCCAAAACGATTGACCGCTTTGACCGCTGTGATTTCCAAAAACAGGGAGTAAAAAGCTAGTCCCACGCTTACCAAGCCCGTGCAAATGTTCAGGTACGGCACAGCGTTGAACGGCACAAGAAACATGGACGCCAACGAGATTGGCACAGAAATAGACGCAACTGCATAAACCAGTTTGTCGTAAGTTCCCGTTCCGCCAAAGAGTTTTGCGATCCATTGGATGATGGCGACGCCTAGCGCGAAAAATAAAACCGAAAATGCGCCCGCAAAAGGCGACGCGCAAATCACGCTGACTAAAGAACTGCCAAGCATCGCGCCGGCATTACTATGTCCGCCGATTCCAATCGCCCTGATAATCGTTTGAATGATTCCACTAACAATGGTGGATAACGTGCCGACAATGAAAATCCAAAGATAAGCGGTATTGGGTTTGGCGTCGGGGCTTTCGCTAATATCAATGAAAGTCTGTTCGTTGGGTTGCGAAACCGCTTTGATCCAAACAGGAATCCAACCTGCGGGACCGGAAGAGCCTGACGGCGACGAAGGCATGATGGGGTTGTTATCAAATTGACTCATGGTACATTCTCCTTTTTGAATTTGGTATGCGTCAATTGTAAGGTCAAATGAACAAAAGTCAAGCGGAAAATTTTGGGGATGTAAGGCAAAGTCGCTGCCTCGCTCACTCAATCGCCTCTCTCAACTTCAGCGCTAATTTCCCAAAATGCGGAGTGTAGCGGGCGGCGTCCGCTCTGGGGCGCGGGAGGTCAACTTTCAAATCAAGTTTCACTTTGCCGGGGCGTTGCGTCAACACCAAAACCCGATCCGCCAAAAACAAAGATTCATTGATCGAATGCGTCACCATCACGACGGTCTGCTGGCGCGCCTGCCAGATGCGCGATAATTCCATCCACATCCGTTCGCGGGTAATCGCGTCCAGCGACCCGAAGGGTTCGTCGAGCAGCAACAAGTCAGGGTCGTGGACGAGGGCGCGGGCAATCGCAACGCGTTGCGCCATTCCGCCCGAAAGCTCGCGGGGCCAAGAAGATGCAAATCCGTTTAGTCCAACCAACTCGATCATTTCCTGCGCCTTGACTCGCGCCTGAGACGCCTCCACGCCTTCTAACTCAAGCGGCAACTTGATGTTATCCATCACCGAACGCCACGGCATGAGATTGGATTGCTGAAAGACCATGCCGATGCGAGGATGCGGATTGTGGATGAATCGCACCGCTCCCGTTGTGGGTCGCAAAAGACTAGCGAGAATTCTCAGGAGCGTGGTTTTGCCCGAACCCGATGGACCAAGAAAACAGATAAACTCGCGCGGACAAATTTTGAACGAAATATCATCCAGCGCGCACAGTCCACCGTTGTTGTCGGGGAAAACAACGGAAAGATTTTCTACGGCGAGAATGGGAGAGCGTTTCATAATTTTTTACTCGCCCTCATCCCCAGCCCTTCTCCCGCAGGGAGAAGGGAGTCACAGTCCCCTCTCCCTTTGGGAGAGGGGTAGGGTGAGGGCGAGGGCGAATTTGCAAGTCTACTGAATAAACTCGTTCGTGAAAGATTTAGTCAAATCTTGCGGCGCGGGGATCAACTTCATCTTGACCAGCAAGTCGTTCATGTTCTCCCATGCTTTCGGGTCTGAATAACCGATCTTTTTAGCTTTCCAAGATTCAATCGAAGTCGTCAGCGTTTGCATTTGCACTTGCTTGTCCATGCCGCCCAGCCCCTCGATAAATTTAGCGCTGGCTGTGTACGCTTCGTCGGGATGCGCAAGCGTATCTGCAATGCCGCGCGCCAATGCGCGCGCCATCTTTCGAATCAACTCAGGCTCATCCTTAATCGTCTTCTCGTTTGAGACAATTCCATTCGCCGCCAGCTGCGCATAATCCGCCACGCGCAACTCGGTCAACTTATGACCTTGCGACTTCAAAATGATCGGCTCGTTCGCCGAGTAACCGACGATGATATTTTTTTGCCCCGTCGCAAACGCTTCCGCTTGGGTAAAGCCAATGGACTCCATCGTGACGTCCGCCGGCGTTAGCCCCGCAGAAAAAAGCAAAGCCTGCAAACCAATGTAACTGGCGCCGAACAAACCGGGCAAGCCAATTGTTTTTCCGCGCAAATCGGCGGGCTGGGCAATCTTCAACTCAGGCGCGGAAATGACCGAGATGGGAAATTGTTGATACCACGCAAAAACATACGTCACCGGCAATCCCTGCGAACGCGCCAACAACACCTGCTCGCCCGAAGCCACCGCAAACGGCAGTTCGCCGGCGCCGACCAAAGCGACGCCGTCGGTTTCAAAGGAATAATCAAATTCAATTTCGATTCCTTCTTTGGCGAAATACCCTTTTTCAGCCGCGACGTAGAACGGCGCAAACTGAACGTTTGGGATGTAGCCCATCGGCAACTTAATCTTGCGGATTGGCGCCGCCGCCGTCCCCGTCGCGGGTTGCGCGCCGCTACAAGCGGCGAGACTGAGAGCCAGTCCGAGGATTAATAAAACTATTTTCTTCAACATCTTTGTCTCCTAAAAAATTTATCCGTTTGAACGTTCAAACGTTTCCTGCCAACGTAAAAATTGTTTCTCGATCCATGCGACCATGCCGTACAAGCCCAGCGCAAGAAAGATCAACATAAACGCCGCCACATAAACCATCGGCATATCGTAGCCCAATCGCGCGCGGTTGATTAGATTTCCTAATCCATACTTCGAGCCAATCAACTCTCCGACCACCGCGCCAATCACGGACAAGGTCGCGCCGATGCGCAATCCGCCTAAAAAGATGGGCAACGCGGCGGGGATTTCCACTTTCATCAAAATTTGTTTGCGCGTGGCGCGCAACGAAACCATCAAATCATAAAACGCTTGCGGCACAGCGCGGACGCCGACGACGGTATTAATCAAGACGGGGAAGAACACAATCAACGCGCAGATTAATACTTTGGAAAACATGCCGTATCCAAACCAGATGACCAACAGGGGCGCAATGGCAACCACCGGGACGGCTTGACTCGCCACCAAATACGGCGAAAGAACTTGCTCCAGCGCGCGCGATTTTGCCACTAAATATCCAAGAATCGTAGCGAACGTCACGCCGACAACCAAGCCCAGCAAAACTTCCGAGAGCGTCACGCCGATATCGCGGAATAAAGTCCCGTCCTGCGTCGCCACGATAAAGCGCGCCCAGACAGTTAAAGGCGGAGGCAGGATAAAATATTCCATACCTAAAAAAACGGAAGCGACCTGCCAGCACAATAAACCGAGCGCGAGAGAAAGAACTCGCAGCCACGCATGATTGCGGCGCGCCGAAGATGAGTGAAACACAAGCAAAGGATTGATGTTCATAAGTTGTCCGTCTTAAACAAAACGCGCCGCGCTAGGATCGACTGCGGGGCGCGAAAACAGACCGAAGCGGAGTCCGATGCGAATATTACGCTGAGAAAAAAAATCCCGAAAACAAAGAGCGTTTTCGGGGCGTGAATCCACACAGAGACCCGCGCGGGTCTTTGCACCTTCTTCTATCCAGACTATACTGTCGGCTTCGGAGTTGCACCGAATCCTGCTCTACGTAGTCGCGCTGAAAGCGCGACATGCGCAATGCTCGCGGGCTTTACCGCCGATCGGGAATTTCACCCTGCCCCGAAGGTTGAATATTTTGTTGCTTTCATTGATACCCTTACATTTTGTTTTTGGGACGCTGAAAACGCAGATGAACGCGGATTTTTTTGACGAAGCGCCAGAAAAAACGCTTTGAATCCGCGTTCTCAGCGCTCGTCCGCGTCCTAATTTTGAGAAGGGTATCAGTTGCTTTCATTATAACGCAAAGCGACGCGAGATTAACCTCGCGTCGCTTTGCGTATGATTTTGTCGGGGCGAGAGGATTCGAACCTCCGACCTCTTGCACCCCATGCAAGCGCGCTAGCCGGACTGCGCCACGCCCCGATTGAACAAAAGAGATTATAGTCGCGTTTCAAGTTTCTGGCAAATGGAATTTCAGCGCTGAAATTCCAACGCATTCATCGGTCTTTATGCTAAAATAGAACCATTGGAGTCGTCCTATGTCAAATATGATAGAAGTGGTCATTGACAGTATCCGTGTGCATTTAATGGCGCCGCAACGCGTGGTCGTTTTGAAACAGTCCAACATGGAACGTTACCTGACTATTTGGGTTGGACCTTACGAAGCGGAAGCCATCACCGTCGCCTTGCAGGAAGTTGAAGTGGCGCGCCCGCTGACGCACGACTTGCTCAAAAATATTTTTAGCGCGTTTCGCGCGCACATCACGCGAATTGAAATCGTTCGGTTGCAGGATGATATTTTCTACGGCAATATCGTCGCCGAAGTGGAGGGGCGCGAGATTAATATTGATTCGCGCCCATCCGACGCTATCGCGATTGCCGTCCGTGCGCATGTGCCGATCTTTGTTCATCCCGCCGTGATGGAATCGGCGGGCGTGGCGCCAGATCGGGATTTGCCTGAAACCAGCGCTCCCATGCGGAAAGCCCCGCCCATTCCGTTGACGGATGAAGGCAACGACAGATTATCCATTTTCAAAGATTTTATAGATAAACTTGATATTGACAAGCCTGATAAAAACAAACCCAATTCGCCCTCGCCCTGAAAATGACAGATTATTCTCCTCAAGAAGAATCCGCCGCCCCTGCCAGCCCGAGCATCCCGTATAGTCGAGAAGCCGAAGAAGCCGTCGTAGGGGCGGCGCTGATTAATCCCGAAGCTTATTACGACGTCGCCCAATTCCTTGAAGCGGATGATTTTTACATCCACCGCAACCAATGGATTTGGGAGGCGTTTTCGCGTTTGCACGAGCAACGCATCCCCGTTGATTTGTTGACTCTTTCGGAGGAATTAGATCGCTCGGGCAAGTTGGCGGAAATCGGCGGGTCGGCGTATCTGACCTCGCTGATTAATCAAGTCCCGTCGTCGCTCAACGCGGAGTCTTACGGGCGCATCGTCGAGGGACATTCGATTCGGCGCAAGATGATTGCCGCCGCGAATAAAATCGCGTCCATCGCGTATGACGAAAACTCGCTAGTGGACGATGTGATGAACGAGGCGGAGAAAGCCGTCTTCAACGTCAGCGAGCGTCGCCTCAAACATGACCTGCAACCCATCTCTGCCGTCCTCAGCGATTACTATGACCGCATTGACGAACTCGCCAAACGCCCCGAAGAAATTCACGGAGTCCCGACGGGCTTCATTGACCTCGATAGAATGTTAACGGGCTTGCAACCTTCGGATTTGCTCATCATTGCGGGCAGGCCTGGACAAGGAAAAACTGGGTTCCTTCTTTCCATCGCAAAGAACGCGGCGCTGACTCACAAAAAGCATGTCGCTATTTTTTCATTGGAAATGTCCAACGAGCAAGTCGTTCAACGCCTCATCGCGCAAGAGACGGGGATTGATTCGCAACGTCTGCGGAACGGCAAATTGCTGGAAAACGAATGGTCTCTTTTCACGCACGCCATCGAAGTCTTTGGGGACACGCATATTTATTTGGACGACACGCCCGCCATCACGCCTTTGCAACTGCGCACCAAATGTCGGCGCTTACACATGGAGTTTGGCGTCGATCTCGTGATTGTGGATTATTTGCAATTGATGAGCGGCGACACGCGCAACGATAACCGCGCGCAGGAAGTCTCGCATATCTCGCGCAGTTTGAAAGTGTTGGCGCGCGAGTTGAACGTCCCCGTGCTTGCCGCCGCGCAACTCTCCCGCGCTGTGGAGCAACGCTCGGATAAACGTCCTGTGCTTTCGGATTTACGCGAGTCGGGTTGTTTGGCGGGCGATACGTTAGTCTCGCTTGAAGATGGGCGCAACGTTCCTATCCGCGAGTTGGAAGGGCAATCGGGATTTTATATTTGGGCGTTAAATCAAGATACGCTCAAATTGGAATCCATGCTGGTTAGTCGCGCGTTTTGCACGGGGGTAAAGCCAGTTTTAAAAATCAAAACTCGATTAGGCAGGGAAATTCGCGCAACGGGAAATCATCAATTTCTCACCATCAATGGTTGGAAGAGATTAGATGAATTGCAAATTGACGAACATTTAGCGTTGCCGCGCCTAATACCAACTAACCAAGTTGAACAAAGCATGTCTGATTCGGAATTGGCTTTGCTTGGGCATTTAATTGGAGACGGATGCACGTTGCCAAAGCATGTCATTCAATACACCACGCGCGAGAAAGATTTAGCGGATACCGTAGTAAAACTTGCAACCGAAGTTTTTGGAGAAGAAGTTAATCCGCGCATTTCTCCTGAAAGACAATGGTATCAAGTTTATTTAACGTCTACTCGTCATCACACTCATAACGTGCATAGCGCCGTAACTGATTGGCTTGAAGAGTTACAAGCCTTTGGACTTCGCTCTTATGAGAAGCGAATTCCCGCGCAAGTATTTGAGCAACCTGAAAGAGCGATTGCTCTTTTTCTGCGTCATCTTTGGGCAACGGATGGAAGTATTCAATTAGTAAAAGGTATTAAAACTCGCCCAATGGCTTACTATGCAAGCAGTAGCCCGCAACTTGCAATTGACGTTCAATCTCTTCTTTTGAAATTAGGGATTAATGGAATTTTGAGATGCACGCCGCAAGTTGGAAAAGGACGCGACCAACATACCGTTACGATTACGGGAAAATCCGATTTAGAAATATTTGCCCTGAAAATTGGCGCGGTTGGCGAATATAAGCAAAGACGATTGGCAGAGGTTCAAGAATATTTGCGTGGACGCGTATCTAATACAAACCGCGATGTGATTCCAAATAATATTTGGCGAAAGCACGTTGTTCCCGCTATGCAGGCAATCGGTATGACTTCGCGGCAAATGCAATCAGAACTTCCGACTCAATATTGCGGCACAGGACTTTATAAACAAAACGTCAGTCGAGAACGCGCGGAACGAGTTGCCAACGTAGCGCAATCGCAAGAACTTGCTAACTTGGCGCAAAGCGATATTTATTGGGATAGCATTATTTCCATTGAACCTGACGGCGAAGATTCTGTTTACGATTTGACCGTGCCAGAACATCACAATTTTGTCGCCAATAATATGATTGTCCACAATAGCCTCGAGCAGGACGCCGACATCGTCATGTTTATCTATCGCCCCGACCAATACGAGAAAGACAGCGAGAAGCAAAACGTCGCTGAAATTATCATTGAGAAACATCGCAACGGTCCCACCGGCAGCGTGGAGTTAATCTTCCGCGGGGCGTTGGCGAAATTTGAAAACGCGGCGACGAAGACTTTTAGACCGAATGAGTAAATTAATTAATTACCAATTACTAATTACAGGCGTAATTGGTAATTGGTAATTGGTAATTGACTATGCCTCCCTTCGACGGCTTCACCTCCAAAGAAACCTTTACCCAAATTCCCGATTCGTTGTTTCATTTATTTAATGAGATTGACGACGTTGCGGAATTGAAGGTGACGCTTTATGCAATTTGGCGCATCGAACACATCGAGGGACATTTCCGCGCGTTGTGTCAAACGGACTTTGACGAAAAAGAATTAGGTTTGCGGCGCGAGGAGATAAACTTCGGGCTGGAAAAAGCAACGAAGCGCGGAACCATTATCAGGTCAGAGCATGAAGCGGACGTGTTTTATTTCCTCAACTCGCCGCGCGGCAGACTCGCGGCGGAGGCGTTCGCAAAAGGCGCGTGGCGCGAATCCGCAAAAATCATGTCTGCGCCGTTAAATAAATCCAACGTGTTTAAATTGTATGAAGAAAATATCGGCGCGTTGACGCCGTTGCTCTCGGATATGTTGCGCGAGGCGGAGAAAAATTATCCGAGCGAATGGTTTGAAGAAGCGTTTGCAATCGCGGTCAGTCGCAACGTCCGCAACTGGAAATATGTGGAAGCGATTTTGACGCGCTGGAAGGAGAAAGGCAAAGATGGCAGAAAAGATAAACAAGACGTTGTCGAAGACGCAAAAAGATATACGGACAGCGAGTTCTCCGAATTCATCAACCGAGATTGAAACGACGAAAACGCTGGGCGACCCAAATTGTCCGCATTGCGGCGGCGCGGGATATGTGCGCTTGGATTTTCCGCTGGGGCATGAAAAATTTGGGAAACTTGAATCGTGCGTCTGTCGCGCAAAGGACGTCGCTAAAAGCGCGCGTTCGCGTTTGTTTGCGTTAAGCAACCTTGACCGTTTGAGTCATTTGCATTTCGACAACTTCAAAGCGACGGGCAACGAACGCGCGAAGTTTATGGCTCCGCAAGAAAAAGAGAGTCTGCATCAAGCGTTTGAAATTTGCGAAAAGTTTGCGCGTTTGCATGAAGGCTGGCTTTTGCTCGAAGGCGGATACGGTTGCGGCAAGACGCATCTCGCCGCGGCGATTGCCAACGAAGCGGTCAATCGCGGCGTCCCGACTTTGTTTATCACCGTGCCTGATTTGCTCGACTCGTTGCGCTTCGCCTACAACGATCCCGAAACGACTTTTGAACAACGCTTTGAAGAAATCCGCAGCGCGGACTTGCTCGTGCTGGACGACTTCGGCACGCAGAACGCAACCGCGTGGGCGCAAGAAAAATTATTCCAAATTATCAATTATCGTTATATCAATAAACTGGCGACAGTGATTACGACCAACCTCACGTTGGATGAAATCGAAGGGCGGATTCGTTCGCGCTTGCAGGACGCGGACTTTGTCAACTATGTGAAAATCAGCGCCTCCGATTATCGGCGTCCCGAAGAGACGAGTAATCCAGGTCTTTCAATGCTTTCATGGCCTGATATTGCTAAAATGACTTTTGTAAACTTTGACACGCGAGATAGCGATTTAGGCAGAGAGATTACCACAACGGTTATAACCGAAAAAGAATCGGGTTATCGCAACAAATCTAAAGAAAGAACTGTCACTCGTAAAACCGTCACACAAAGCGATATAAAAACTCTGCAGACGGCGTTTCGCGCCGCGATTAACTTTGTAAAAGAGCCAAAAGGGTGGATGACGTTTTTAGGCGAGTCGTATTGCGGCAAAACGCATTTGGCAGCCGCAATTGGACATGACCGCGTGGAATGGGGCGGGCAGGCGATTTTAATTGAAACATCCGCGCTTTTGGATTATTTAAAAGATACATTCAGTAAAGATTCAGACGTTACGTTCAATCGTCGTATCCACGAAATTCGCACCACGCCTTTGCTGATATTGGATGATATAAAAGAAAGCCAAAGAGTTTCCGCATGGGCGGAAGATAAAATGTACAGCATTTTAAATTATCGGTATCACTCGGAATTGCCTACCATCTTAACTTCCGCAATGAGCATGGAGACCTTCGCGGTTAATTACCCTAGTTTGTGGAACAAATTACTCGATTCTTCAAGAAGTAAAATTCTTGTAATTGATATGCCGCCATATCGCCCCGAGTTAAAGGGAAGTAAGGCAAGTCCGCAGAAGAAGAAGTAATTATTGGGCGAATTTGCGTTTCCACGCCTCTTGTTTTGAGGGTAAAATAGGCGACATGTATTTGCAATCTCCATTGCAGAGACCGTTGGACAAATCGCATTTCTTTTTTTTTAAAATCGGAACCCCATGAAAAAACTACCCCTTCTTTCCGCTTTCTTCTTTCTGCTTGCGTCATGCGCGCCTACGCAAGCGCAAACTTCAACGCCCGCCGCCGTCGCGCCGACTTCAACGCCCACGCCCGTTGCGCCGACTCAAACCGTCACCGTGTTAACCCACGACTCTTTTGCCGCAAGCAAAGAAGTCATTAAAGCGTTTGAAACCGCGAACAATGCAAAAGTTGTCTTTATCCAAAGCGGGGACGCCGGCGCGATGTTAAATAAAGCCATCCTCGCGAAAGACGCGCCGCTCGCGGACGTCATCTTTGGCGTGGATAACTCCTTCCTCTCGCGCGCATTGGATAGCGGCGTCTTTGAAGCCTATTCATCGCCCGCGCTCAAAGACATTCCCGCCGAATTTCAATTAGATAAAACTTTGCGCGCCCTGCCTGTGGATTATGGCGACGTTTGCCTCAACTACGATAAAAGTTATTTTGCCAAAAACAAATTACCCGCGCCGCAAACTTTTGAAGATTTAGCCAAGCCAGAATATAAAAATTTGTTGGTTGTGGAAAATCCCGCCGCCTCGTCGCCGGGGCTTGCCTTTCTGTTTGCCACGCGCGCGCATTTTGGCGACGGCTATCTCGATTATTGGAAAAGCCTGAAAGCGAACGGCGTGACCGTCGTGGACGGTTGGGAGACCGCGTACTACACCAACTTCTCCGCCTCTTCCGGCAAGGGAGCGCAACCGTTGGTCGTTTCGTACGCATCCAGCCCCGCCGCGGAAGTGTTCTTTGCGTCCCCGCCTTTGACTGACGCCCCCACCGCTTCTGTCCTAACGTCGGGGATGTGTTTCCGTCAAATTGAATTTGTCGGCATTTGGAAAAATACGCCCAACCGAACCATCGCCGAAAAATTTGTAGACTTTATGTTGAGCCGACCATTTCAGGAAGATACGCCGCTGAATATGTTCGTCTATCCCGTCAATCAAAACGCCAAACTTCCCGAAGTCTTTGGCAAATATGCGCAAGTCGCCGCCAGTCCCGCCGCGTTGTCTTATGAAGAAATCGCAAAAAATCGAGACGCGTGGATTGAGGCGTGGACGGCGGCGATGAAGTAACGCGTTGCGTCAATCCGCTTGTGAAAATGGGCTTATACAGTTCGTCAGATAAATTCTTTCCGCGTCCCTAAAAAGATTTCACCGCTGAGGCGCGGAGACGCTGAGGAAAATCTTTAAAAACTCCGCGCCTTAGCGTCTCCGCGGTAAAGGTTTTGGAAAAAACTTTTCTGGATAGCTATATGTGAGCGTCGCTATGACTAAAATTTTGTTGATTGAAGACATCCTCGATAATGTCGAACTTGTGCGGCGCGCTCTAACTTTGAGCGGCTACAACTACGAGGTGATTCACGCCCCCGACGCGGAAAGCGGCTTGCAAATGGCGCTAGCGCACCTGCCCGATCTGATTCTGCTCGATCTCGGCTTGCCCGATTACGATGGTCAAACCTTAGCGGGCTGGTTGCGCAACGAACCGACGCTGGACGCTACGCCCATTGTCGCCTTCACCGCCTGGCCCCCAGAGACCGCAAGACAAATGGTCGAGAGCTACGGATGCAACGGCTACATCAGCAAACCAATCACGAAGGTCGCAGAGTTTGTCGCCCAAGTCGCCTCTTATCTAAAAACTCCTTAGCAGATGACGCCAACTACAACCGCCGACGTTGTCAAACTCATTCCCGCGAGTCAGTTCACTCTGGAACAGCTCACGGCAATTTATAATCAAACGCGCGTAGACTACATGGTGCCAATGCCCATGAACGCGGCGCGCTTAGCGGAGTATGTCGCCATTTACGACGTAGACTTAAACCGTTCCTTTGTCGCCACCGCGCAAGACGGGGAAATGTTGGGGGTGGCAATGTTAGGCGTGCGCGAAGATCGCGCATGGGTCACGCGCCTCGGAGTGCTTCCAAATACGCGCCGCGGCGGGGTCGGTAAAGCTTTAGTGCGCGGTCTGCTTGAACAAGCGGAACTCCTCAATCGTCCTTTTGTAATGCTTGAAGTCATCAAAAACAACATACCGGCCCAACAACTATTCTTAAAGTTGGGTTTCTACGAAATTGGCGAACTCCTCGTGTTGCGTCGCGCGCCGCACTTAAAGCCCCCGCCCCCCGTCGTCGCGGACGCCGAACGCCTAGACCGCAACCAATCCCTCATGCTCGTCGGGCGCGCTCGCGGAACCCAACCCTGGACAAATCAATCCGAATCATTAATCAACGCGAACGAAGTCTCGGGCTTGCGCATCACGTTGGCGGACGGCAGTCGCGGTTGGCTCGTCTATCAACGTAAAAAGTTTTCCCTCACCCGCTTTGCGTTCAAAATCGAAATCGGCGATCCCGCCACGGTGGCTTACGCGCTTCTGTCGCACTTATATTCTCAATACCCGCGCCTCGACACCCAAATCGAAAACGTCCAAATCAACGACCCGCATCTACCCGCCTACTACAAAATGGGTTACGTTGAATCGTTTCGGCGCATTGAAATGTGGCGCGGCGCTCCGCCCGCCAGTTTGAAAATGAATCATCCCTAAATAAGTTGACGCATCTTTATACATCGTGTATCCTTGCCCTCGTCCGGACAGGTCCGGCGCGGCGAAGCCTTTCGAACCCCGCCAGGATCGAAAGATAGCAACGGTAAGGAAGAGTCTTCGGGCGCCGCCGGTAACCTGTTCGGATATTTTTTATAACCCCCATGACCCGCTGGCTTAAATATCTTATTCCCCTGCTCGTCGGCACAACGCTTGGATTAGTTTACGGTTGGGCGCTTAGCCCCATCCAATACACCGACGCGACGCCAAACATTTTGCGCGCCGATTATCGCGCCGATTACGTCTTGATGGTCGCGGAGGCGCATCAACGCGAACAGAATCCCGCAACCAGCGCGCGGCGCCTCGCCATGCTCGGCAGCGAAGCCCCCGCGAAGATTGTCGCTTCCGCTTTGGATTACGCTACGAAAAACAACTTCACCCAAATCGAGATTGCGCTCCTGCAAGGTTTGTTAAACGCCATGCAAACTTATCAACCGTAGGAAACCGAACTCGCCATGAGATTTTTCCGCCGCAATTCGATGCTGCATATCGCGCTCGCGCTTCTTTTTGGATTTGGAGTTGGTCTGGCGTATTCGTGGTTGATCTCCCCCGTCAAGTATGTGGACGCGAGTCCCGCCATCCTCCGCGCCGACTTCAAAGAACAATATCGCCTTGTCATCGCCGCATCTTACGCCTCCACCCACGACCTCGCCCGCGCCCGCGCCCGTCTTGAGCTACTCAGCGATACAGACCCCATCGGCGCACTCAGCGCTCAAGCGCAACGCATGTCCAGCGCCGGCGAAGCGAATGAACGGACGCAATCCCTCGCGCGGCTTGCCGCCGACTTGAAAGCGGACGTCGTCAGCGTTCCATTTACCAGTACGCCGTTTCCAACCGCAAGAGCGACGCCCGCATTGGAAACTCAAATTTCCAAAACAACTCCATCCATAACCGTTACGCCCAAAAACGTTGAACCAACGTTTACGCCAACCGCGTCAACGGCAGACAACGGACAAACTCCGCTGGCGCCGCCGCCAATTTTCATAGATACGCCGCAAGTTGCCTCCACGCCCGCGCCGACGTCCATTGCGCCCTTTGCGCTTGTCGGACAGGATAACGTCTGCGACCCCGCCCTACAACCCGGTTTACTGCAATTCACGCTGATCGATTCGCGCCGCAAGCAGATTGCGGGAATTAAAATCGCCGTCACCTCCATTGAAGGCGAGGACAGTTTTTTCACGGGCTTCAAACCCGAAATTGGAAACGGTTACGCCGACTTCGTCATGCAAGCCGAGACCAGTTACAGCGTCCGCGTTGCGGAAGGCGGCGCGTTCATCGCCAGCATCGCCGCGCCCGCTTGCGCAACCTCAAGCGGCAAAACCTATCTCGGCGGATGGGCGCTGACGTTTCAACAACAATAGCTTGACTCGCGCCCCCGTCAAACGTAAAATCTAATCAATCATTCTCTACCCTACATTTCCTTCACAAAAGAAACCCTAAAGGTCTTTTCGTTAATCGGGTTTTTGCGAAGGCCAAGCAGACCTTTAGGGTTTGCCGTGTACGGTAGAAAAATCAATCAAACGGTTTGCAGGGAAGAGACTCGGTTAGTCGGGTAGTCGAATAGTTATTAGTCGAGTAGTCGAAAGAACGAGCGCCGAAGGTGCAAATCTGGCGACAGGCGAAGCCAGATGAATCTCTCAGGCAAAAGGACCCGGCATCCGAACACGCTCTGGAAAATTCCCGCAAGGGATACCGACGGTGTAAAGTTGGTAATTGGGTAATTTAGGTAATTAGGTAATTAGGTAATTAGGTAATTAGGCGGTTTAACGCCTAATTACCTAATCAACTAATAACTAATTCACCTTACGCAGTGTCATGTTGAGCGAAGCGAAGCGTCTCTACGCTTGTCTCAGAGACCCTTCGTTTCACTCAGGGCGACACGCCAAAAAGGCATAAAATCGCGTCAGGTGAGTAACTAATAACTAAGCGCCTAACTACGACTAATCTCTCAGGTGCAGCTACAGAGGACGCATGATTATAGAATCTTGCGTCCTCTTTTGATTCGCCGATATTTTATTCTCAGGAGAAACATAATGAACGTCCCAGCCAATCTCAAGTACGCCAAGACCGACGAATGGTACGACCCCGCGACAGGCGCGGTTGGAATCACAGACTACGCTCAAAATCACCTCTCGGATATTGTCTTCGTGGAAATTCTCGTCGCGACAGGCGACTCCGTTGAAAAGGGACAGCCGATTGCCTCCGTCGAATCCGTGAAAGCGTCCGCCGAAATTTACGCGCCCGCGGCGGGCAAAGTCAGCGCGATTAACGCGAGCGTTTCCGAAAAGCCCGAACTGCTCAACTCCGCTCCCTTTGGCGAAGGCTGGCTGATAAAACTCGAAGGCGGCGCGGAAGGCGACACGATGGACTCCGCCGCGTATGAGCAGCATTGCGCGGAGAGAGAGCATTAAGTCGTCAGTCAGATTATCTCGTTTAACGCGGTTCACAAACTACATCCTGATTGTTTACTCCCCAAACCCTGCGGGCGGAATTCCCAGCGCTTGAATTAAGCGCGCCCAATAATTCACTTGCGCGGCGGTTACGGCAAGGATGACAAACTCGCGTTCATTAAACGCGGTTTTTACTTTTTCAACCAACTCGGGCTGAAACTTCAACGGCGTTTGCGAAATCGCGCGCGCGTACGCAATGGCGAGTTTTTCACGCTCGGAGAAACTGCGCGCTCGTTCAACGTCGCCGCGCAACGCTTCAGTTTCTTCGTCTGTGATTCCATACTTGCGGTGTTCGTAAGAATTCATGTCCACGCAAAAGGGACAGGCGACAGCGTAAGAGACGGTCATGCGGATAATCTTCAACATGCGTTTGTCCATTGCGCCGTCTTCGTGCGCGACCAGCGCCTCCAGCGCGCCTGAGCCTATCGCGGCTTTGGGATACCACGCCAGAATCCGCGCAGGGAGCATCGGCTTGCCCATGATTTTTTCCGAAAGCCAAATTCCGAGTTTGAGAATTAAAAGAATGCGTTTGGGTTGTTTGATGAATGCGGTCATAAAGCCTCCGTTGATATTGTAATTGGTTAGCTCGCCTTACGCGCCCTCACCCTGGCCGCTTCGCGTCCCGCAGGGAGAGGGGACTCCCTTTCCCTGCGGGGGAAGGGCTGGGGATGAGGGAGAATTCCGCGTAAGTCGAGTTGGTTAAAACAAACAAACCCGCGTTCATCTCTGAACGCTGGTTTGTTTTGTTATGAACGCTTAATCTCCGCCGTCGCCGCCGCCAGGATTGTTGCTGCCATGACAGGCGGTGCAAGTGGCTTGATGCACGGTGGACGGATGGCAATTGCGACAAGTCGCGCCGCCGTGATTAACTCCGCTGCCGCCTTCGCCGCCGTCAATGCGCGGATGCGATAAGCCAAACTTCGCGGGACTCCAAGCGGATGTACTGTGACACGAAGCGCAGTTTGTTCCAAAAGCGCCCGCGTGGAAGACAGGGTCGCTATGACAGCCTATGCAAGCGGTCGGCGTACCCGCGTATCTTCCGTTGGGATGACATGCCGCGCAACTGACCGTTATGTGCGCGCCCGTGAGCGCGAACATCTTGCTGTGGTCAAAGGTCGCGGGTTTCCACGCCGTTGTGGAGTGACACGAAGCGCAGTTCGTTCCATACTTGCCGCCGTGACGGTCATTCTTGGCATGGCAAGCGTAACAATCTTTGGGCGTACCTGCGAACACATTATTGACGTGGCAACTCGCGCAAGCCGTCGAGGTATGTTTGCCTGTCAGCGGGAAGGCTGACAACGCATGATTGAAGGTGGCGGGTCGCCATCCCGTCGTGCTGTGACAGGCTTGGCAATTCGTTCCATACTTGCCGCCGTGACGGTCATTCTTGGCATGGCAGGCGTAACACGTCGTCGGCGTTCCTTTGAATTTCAAATCAGTATGACATTTGCCGCAGACGACAGACGTATGCTTGCCCGTCAACTGGAAGATGGAATTAGCGTGGTTAAACAGACTGGGCTTCCATCCATTCGTGTTGTGGCAGGTCACGCATTGCGTCCCTAACGCGCCGCCGTGCGGGTCGTTTTTGAGATGGCAGGTCGTACAATCCGTCGGCGTGTTGACGAAGATTTTATCCGCGTGGCAGCTCGCGCAAGCGACGGTTGCATGTTTGCCGTCCAAATGGAAGGGCGCGTTACTGTGATTGAACGTGCTCGGCGCCCAAGCGTCGGCGACGTGACAGCTCGCGCAATTTGTTCCGAGTTTGCCGCCGTGCGGGTCGCGGTTGATGTGACAGCTCGCGCAGTCCGTCGGCGTACCTTTGAGGACGCCGCCTTTATGACAACTCGTGCAAGCGACGGCGATATGCTTGCCCGTCAACTGGAAGGCGGCGACGCCGTGATTGAACGTACTGGGCTTCCAAGCGTCGGTGACGTGACAGCTTGCGCAGTTCGTTCCGAGATTTCCGCCGTGCGGGTCGTTTTTCGTATGGCAGCTCGCGCAATCTTGCGGCGTTCCCTTGAAGACTCCGCCTTGATGACAGCTCGTGCAAGCGACGGCGGTATGCTTACCCGTCAGCGCGAAGACCGAGACGCCGTGATTAAACGTGCTGGGCTTCCAACCTGTGGTTGCGTGGCAGCTCGCGCAGTTCGTTCCGAGATTTCCGCCGTGCGGGTCGTTTTTGGTATGACAGCTCGCGCAATCTTTCGGCGTACCTTTGAACACGCCGTTGACGTGGCAGCTCGCGCAAGCGGCGGAGGAATGCAAACCCGTCAGCGCAAACGCGGAGTTGGCGTGATTGAACGTGCTGGGTTTCCACGCGACGGGAACATGACAAACCGCGCATTGCGTTCCGAGACTGCCGCCGTGCGGGTCGTTTTTAGAGTGACAGGCAACGCAGTCGGTGGGAGTTTCCTTGAAGATGCCGCCCGCGTGACAGGTCTCGCAAGCGACGGCGGCATGTTTGCCGTCCAAGTGGAAGGCAAACGTCGAGTGGTCAACCCGCGCCAACTCCCAACCTTGCGGCGAGTGACAGGAAGCGCAGTTCGTTCCAAACTGACCTTGATGTTTGTCGCTCGGCGCGTGACAAGCGACGCAGTCTGGCGAAGTCGCTTGCAGGTCGTGAATGCTGCGCGCGCCCGTGTGACACTTGGAGCAGGCGACTGGGGCGTGTTTTCCAGCTAGAGCGAACGCAACCGTATTATGGTCAAATTTCGCGCCGCGCGAATCAACTCCATCGTGACAAGATTCGCAGCTCGTTCCAAACGCGGCGATGTGAGCGTTGGCAAAGGTCGCGTTGATTTGCGTGTGGCAAGTCGCGCACGAGGTTTGGTCAAACGCCGCGGCGTATCCGTTGGTATGACAATCTTTACACGCGAACGGCGAGCCGTCCGATTTTTTCTGATGCGCCGTCAAAACAAACGGCACGGTGTTGTGGTCGAAGTTCGCGGGACTCCAACCGTTGGGAACGTGACAGGTTTCGCATTTCGTTCCCATGCGCCCCGCATGACCGTCGTCTTTGGCGTGACAGGATACGCAGTCGCTCGGCGTTCCTTTGAATATTTGATCTTTATGGCAGCTCGCGCAAGCGGCGGTTGCGTGTTTGCCGTCCAAGTGGAAAGCGGCGTTGTTGTGATTGAAAACGCTGGGCTTCCACGCGGCGGGCGTGTGGCAGGCTTGGCAAGCCGTTCCCAACTTACCCTGATGCGGGTCAACCTTCGAGTGACAGGTCGCGCAGTCGCTCGGCGTTCCCTTGAAGAGTTGGTCGGCGTGACAGCTCGCGCAAGCGACAGAGCCATGTTTGCCGTCTAATGTGAAGGCGAATTTCGAGTGATCAATATTCGCAGGTTTCCACGCGGCGGGGGTATGGCAACTTTGGCAAGTCGTTCCCAGTTTGCCCTGATGCGGGTCGCTCTTGGCGTGACACGACGCGCAATCCTGCGGAGTTTCTTTGAACACGCCGCCCGCATGACAGCTCGTACAAGCGACAGCGTTATGCTTGCCTTCTAACTTGAAGACAAACGTGGCGTGATCAACGTTCGCGGGTTTCCACGCGGCGGGCGTGTGACAAGATTGACAAGCCGTTCCAAGTTGACCTTTATGCGGGTCGTTCTTCGTGTGACAGCTCGCGCAGTCGCTCGGCGTGCCTTTGAAGACTCCGCCCGCGTGACAATTTTGACAAGCGACAGAACCATGCTTGCCGTCCAAGTGGAAAGCGAATTTCGAGTGGTCAACCTTCGCCAACTGCCAACCCGCAGTAGAGTGACAAGAGGCGCAGTTCGTTCCGAATGAACCCGCATGCGCGTCGTCTTTGGCGTGACACGAAGCGCAGTCTTGCGGCGTTTCCTTGAAGAGCAAATCTTTGTGGCAGCTCGCGCAAGCGACGGCGCTGTGCTTGCCTTCCAATTTGAAGACAAACGTAGCGTGATTTATGTTCGCGGGTTTCCACGCGGCGGGCGTATGGCAACTTTGGCAAGTCGTTCCCAGTTTGCCCTGATGCGGGTCGCTCTTGGCGTGACACGACGCGCAATCCTGCGGAGTTTCTTTGAACACGCCGCCCGCATGACAGCTCGTACAAGCGACAGCGTTATGCTTGCCTTCGAGTTTGAAGACAAACGTGGCGTGGTCAACGTTCGCGGGTTTCCACGCGGCGGGCGTGTGACAAGATTGACAAGCCGTTCCCAGTTGACCTTTATGCGGATCGTTCTTGGAGTGACAGCTCGCGCAGTCCTGCGGCGTTCCCTTGTAAACGCCGCCGACGTGACAGCTCTCGCAAGCAACCGTCGCATGTTTGCCGTCCAAGTGGAAAGCAAACGTCGCGTGATTTATATTCGCGGGCTTCCAAGCCTCAGGCGTGTGACAGGATTGGCAGTTCTTTCCTAACTGACCTTTATGCTTATCGTCCTTTTGATGACAAGTGAAACAATCTTGCGGGGCGGCTTGCATGTCCGCAATCGTGCGGTCGTTGAAGTGACACTTGGCGCAGGTCGCAGTCGCGTGTTTGCCAACCAAAGCAAACGGGACTTTATTATGGTCGAACTTCGCGCCGTGCGAATCGACTCCGTCGTGACAAGCCATACAGTCCACCCCAAACGCGAGGGTGTGTCCTTGAGTGAAAGTTTTATTGACTTGCAAATGGCAGGTCGCGCAGGTCGTTTGATTGAACGGCGAAGCGTAATCTTTGACGTGGCAATCTTTACAACCAAACGCGGAACCGTCCGATTTAGTTTGATGCGCCGTGAGAACAAACTTGACGGTGTTATGGTCGAAGCTCGCGGAAGTCCAATCTTTGACCGTGTGACAGCTATCGCATTGCGTTCCTAACTTGCCTTTGTGCGCGTCGTCCTTCGCGTGACAAGAAACGCAGTCGCTAGGCGTTCCCTTGAACACGCCGTTTAGATGGCAGCTCTCGCAAGCGACGTTCGCATGAGCGCCGTCTAAGTGGAAGGCAAACTGCGAATGGTCGGTCGCGCGATTCCATCCGTCCGTCGTGTGACAAGCGGCGCAGTCCGTTCCAAATTTGCCCGCGTGTTTGTCGTCCTTTTGATGACAAGCGAAACAGTCTTGAGGAATGCCCTGATATTCGTTGTTGACGTGACACAAATCGCAAGTCACTTTGACATGCTTGCCCGTCAATTTGAACTTCGCGAGGTCATGGTCAAACTGCGCGGATTTCTGCCAACCATCGGCGGTGTGACAGATGGCGCATTTATCGCCAAACTGCCCTTGATGCGCGTCGTCTTTGGCGTGACAGTCAATACATTCTTGTTTGGTCGCTTGCAGGTCGGGGATGTTGCGCGCGCCGTCGTGACATTTTGAACACGCCGTAATTTTATGCACGCCGATTAAATTAAATGGAACGGCGTTATGGTTAAAACTCGCGCCGTGCGAATCGATTCCGTCGTGACAAGCCATACAATCCGCGCCAAAGGTTGCGGTGTGCGTCTGCGTAAATTTCTGATTGACTTGCGCGTGACATTCGGAGCAAGCGACTTGGTCAAAGGGCTTTGTATAGCCGTTGCGATGGCAATCCTTGCATTCAAACAAAGAGCCGTCCATGCGCAGACGATGTTTGTTTAATGAGAAGCCAAGTTTATCGTGCGGGTCCCAGCCGGGCGCGATTCGAGTTAGAGCCGCAGTGGGACCATGATGCTCGGTATGACAGGAGCGACAATCCAAGCCCGTCTTGGGGTCGACAATTAAACCATGTAGGCTGTTGGGTTGGGTTAGTTGGGTTTTGATATCGGCGTGACACGCCAAACATTTATCCGCCATCGTTTCCGTTCCCCACGGAGTGGCATGGCAGTCGCTACATTGTTGAATTTCAGAATGAGAAGTCACGCCCAACAAAGGCGCGCCGGGCTTGGAGCTAAGGCTTCCGGGATTGAACATCGCTCCGCCGCTGGCAAAAGCCACGCCGGTAATGACCGTCAGCGTCGCCGCCGCGGTGATGATGCTCGATGAAGAAAACCATCCAAAAATTGATCTTTTCATACTTCCCATTCTCCTGTTGAAGACGCGCTCTTGTTATTTCTAAAAAATATTGGACTTACGCAAAATAACGTCTTTTGAGTAATCGGCGTTCTCTAACGCAGAGTTTTGCGTAAGCCCTAAAATAATTGAAAACTTGCATACACTGCGCAATGCGCAACGGGTATTCAAAGAACGCCCGTTGCGCATTGCGCCTAATTTATAGATGAGCCTAGCATTAATCCGCATAAAAATATCATGAATGGCTATGTCCATCCATGACAAAAGCATTGCAACCCGATTCGCTTGGAAATATTTTAGGCATGACGCGATTGGCGTCCCGCCGCCAAATCCCCCCAAACTTTAAATTGCGCTTCGCTGTCTGCGCTTGGCTTTGCGCTTTTTTCTGTATAATTGTAAACAAAACCTAGCTACCTGACAATTTCTGAAATGGGACGCGGGCGAGCGCGGAAAAACGCGGAAAAGATTGTTTTTCGGCGGTTTTTCAAAAAAATAATCCGCGTTCGTCAGCGTTTATCCGCGTCCGATTAAAAGCGTCAGGCGGCTAGAACAAAACAGGAAAACGCAATGAAAATTGTAAATGATTTAGCCGAACTAAGAGCCGCGCGTCTCTCGCTTAACGGGACGGTGGGTCTGGTCCCGACGATGGGATACCTTCACGAGGGGCATTTGTCGCTCATCCGTCGCGCTAAAACGGATTGCGAAAACGTCGTCGTCAGTATTTTTGTCAACCCGACGCAATTCGGCGCGAACGAAGACCTATCTAAATATCCGCGCGACCTTGAGCGCGACTTGAAACTAATTGAGCCTCTCGGCGTGGACGTCGTTTGGAATCCTTCCCCAGAGACCATGTATCCGGCGGGCTATCAAACTTGGGTTGAAGTTGAAACGCTAACGAAAGTCCTCGAAGGCGCGATGCGTCCGAGTCACTTCAAAGGCGTGACCACCATCGTAGCGAAGCTGTTCAACGCCGTTCAGCCGCGCAAAGCGTATTTCGGTCAAAAGGACGCGCAACAGGTTGCGGTGATTCGTCGAATGACTCGCGACTTAAACTTCCCGATTGAGGTCGTCGTTTGCTCAACCGCGCGCGCGGCGGACGGGCTGGCAATGTCCAGCCGCAATAAATATCTCGAGGGCGAAGAGCGTTTAGCCGCGACGGTTTTATTCCGCGCTTTGAGCGCCGCGAAAGAATTGTACGAGACGGGCGAGCGCGATGCGGAGAAGTTGAGAGGAAAGATGAAAGAAATTTTAGCCAGCGAGGCGCGCGCGCAAACCCAATACGTCTCCTGCGCGGATTATGACACGCTCGCAGAGCTGGACGCAATCACAGGCAAGACTCTGCTTTCGATGGCGGTCATGTTGGGCAAGACGCGGTTGATTGATAATTTTGCGTTGGGGTGAAGCGAAATCTCACATACGCTTTTCGCCTAATTGACGTCTTGTTTTCTCTTAGGACTTACGCAAGACTAAATCCGCTCGCGCCCTCACCCTAGCCCTCTCCCTACGGGAGAGGGGACTCCCTTCCCCTTCGGGGGAAGGGTTGGGGATGAGGGAGCGTCTTGCGTAAGTCCTATCTCTATGATAGGCGCCGCCAAAAACGGGATTTGAAATCTAATTTTGCATAGTAAAATCAGATTGACAATCTTGTTTTCCATCAAAACAAACGGAGTTAATATGCTCAACAAAAAAATCGCATTCATCGGACCCGGCGTCATGGCGGAAGCTATGATCGCGGGGTTGTTGCGTCAGAAACTGGCAGACCCCAAAAACATCATCGCGGCGGGTCCGCGCGAGGAACGGGGCGCGGAGTTGCAAAAGAAATATGGAATCAAATCCACGACGGATAACGCCTCCGCCGCGCATCAAGCGGATATAGTCGTTTTATCCGTGAAGCCGCAACGACTAACCGAAGTGATGAAAGGCATTCAAGGGGTTCGCGCCGACGCGCTGGTTTTATCCATCATCGCGGGCGCAACCATTAAAAAGATTGGCGCGGGGCTAAAACACAAAGCGCTTGTGCGTTCCATGCCGAACACGCCGGGGCAAATCGGCGAAGGGATTACGGTGTGGACGGCTTCCAAAGAAGTGAGCGAAGCTCAGCAAAAAATGGCGCGTTCCATTCTCGGCGCGTTGGGCGAGGAAGTTTTCGTGGAAGACGAATCCTATTTGGACATGGCGACGGCGCTCTCGGGTTCGGGACCCGCGTATGTTTTCCTCTTCACCGAGGCGTTGATTGACGCGGGCGTTCACATGGGCTTTCCGCGCCGCATCGCCGAGCGCCTAGTCTTGCAAACCATCAAAGGCTCCGCGTCGTACTATCAAAGCGCGGCAAGGCATCCCGCCACGTTGCGGAATCAAGTCACCTCGCCGGGCGGAACGTCCGCCGAGGCGTTGTATTATTTGGAGAAAGCGGGCTTTCGCACCGCCATCTCGCGCGCGGTTTGGGCGGCGTATCAACGTTCGCTGGAGTTGGGAAAAGAAAAGCCGGGGCATATTCCCGACGTCAACCATGAGGAAGAAAGTTAAAACTCCCTAACTATCCGTCCAACCGCCGTTTGACCTTCCGCCGTTTCACTCGTACAATTGACCTATGCGCGATTGGTCTTTAAGTCTCGGCGACCCGCTTTACCTCTCTCTGGCGGCGGACGCCCGCCTGTGCAAACCGGATTACGTCAACGACCACATTTGGGAGGTGGAACTGGGCGCGTCCGGCTCGGAACGCTCCGCCGTTTCGCTCGTCACCACGTTTGGTCTGCGCGCGCGTTCCATGCGCCTGTTTTTGCGTTTCAGCGAAAACAACGTCGCGGCGATGGATCCCAACGCCTTTGCGAGCAAACCGTCGTTGCGCCGCTTCTATCCAAATTTTCTCACGTTTGATTTTGTTCCCATTGAAAACCTGCGCGTGACAACCGACTTCTGGGTTCCCGAATCCCACGCCGTCGCGGGGCGCGTGGTCCTCGTCAACAAAAGCAACGCCGTGCGCCAAATTACGGTTGAGGTCTGCGCCGCGCTCGTGCCTCTCGACGGTCAAGCCATTATTCCCACCCAGCAACAATCCGTAAATATCCTCGCGGGACAAACCAGCGGAATCGCACCCGTCGTTTTTATGACCGGCGGTCCCAAGCACGGCTCAGGTCCCTATGCCTCGCTTATGCTGGAACTTGATCTGGGTCCCGGCGCCACGCGCCAGATTGCCTTCGCGGAAGCGGCGCTGGATACCGTCGCCGACTCCTTTGAACTTGCGCGTCATAGCGCCGCGCACTCTTGGGAAGCCGAACGCGCCCGCATTGAAATGACGGACGCCTCGCAGGTCTTAGACGTCCACACCGGCGACCCCGATTGGGACGCGGCGTTGGCGTTCAGTCAAAAAGCGGCGCATGGATTATTCTTTAGCGCCAGCGAACGCTTGCCCAACCCGTCTTTCGTCAACGCGCGTCACATAGACAGCGGCTTCTCGCGCAAAGGCGACGGCGCCGATTACCCGCCGTCATGGAATGGTCAATCCCCGTTGGAGGCTTATTATATTTCCAGCGTCTTGCACGGCGCGCCGCAAACGACAAAGCATCTCTTGCTCAATTTCCTCTCCACGCAAACCGAAGACGGCGAAGTGGATCATAAACCCGGTCTTGTCGCGCAACGCGGTCGGTTGTTAGCCGCGCCTTTGCTCGCCGCGCTGGCATGGAAATATGATCAAGTCGCGCAAGACGACGCCTTTCTCGCGGAAGTATTCCCCAAACTCCTTAAATTTTTCTGGTCGTGGTTCTCCGCCGCGCATGACCGCAACCGCGACGGCGTCCCCGAATGGGATCATATTTTGCAAACGGGCTTTGACGATAATCCCATTTTTGACGTCTGGCATCCTTGGTCGCAAGGTTTGGATATTTCGCTAGTGCATAGTCCCGCTTTGGAAGCCATGCTTTACCGCGAAGCCAATACCCTTGCGAAAATCGCAAAACGACTTGGCAAGTATGAAGAAGAAGCCGCGTTGGCGTTAGCGCAGGCGAAAAAACTCAAAGCGTCCCTCGTCGCGGGTTGGAATCCGAATCAAAGTTTTTATTCGTACCGCGACCGCGAAACGGGTTTGGTCTCGACGGGCAAGGTCATCGCAAAGAAAAAAGGGGACGGCGCGTTGCGTGTGCGCCCGACGTTTGAAGCCGAGGTTGGCGTTCGTTTGCTGATTGAAATTCAAACTAAAAACCCGGCGGCAAAGCGTCCCGAAGTGGAAATCAGCGCATATTTTACAAAGAAAAAAGGCGAGGTCGAAACGATACTCGGTCATCAATTCCAATGGCGCGCGGGCGGATTGATCGCCACCACTCAAAAAGTTTATACGCGCGTCGGGCGCGTCGCCGCGCGCGGGTTGGATGAAAAAGATAAAATCGTCGTCAAACTGATTGACACAACCGGGGAAGATATTACGCTGGCGCTTCCGCTTTGGGCGGGCGTCCCTGAAAAACAGCAAGCGAACGCGTTGATTGGACGCAACTTGACGACCGCCGAACGATTTGACCGCGCCTTTGGTATGCCCTCGCTTCCGACCTCGCCTGACCCCGAAGCGGATCCGGTCGCGATGAGCGTTTACTTCCCTTGGAATCAACTCATCGGCGAGGGCTTGCTGGCTTACGGCTTTCGCGCCGAAGCGACGCGATTAACCGCGCGGATGACGAACGCCGTCATTCAAAATCTAAAACAAAATCGCGCGTTTTATTATCGCTATCACGCGGAAAAAGGCGCGGGCGTCGGCGAGCGCAATTCGTTGCACGGCTTGGCTCCCGTTGGTTTATTTATGCAAGCGCTGGGCGTGACGATTCTTTCCGCTACAAAAGTTAAATTGGAAGGCAAGAATCTTTTCCCCTGGACAGTCACGATTAAATATAAAGGTCTCACCGTTGTCCGCGACGCGGAGCAAACCGTCGTTCTCTTTCCAAACGGGGAAAGCGCGGTCGTCACGGACGAACGACCTTGCATGGTCGAGATGTGATCCCTCATCCCCAGCCCTTCCCCCACCCACAGGTGGAAGGGAGAATACCCTCTCCCTGTGGGAGAGGGCGAGGGCGCGTTATGTTTCCTTCTTAATCTGATACGAGTCGAAATCGCGCGCGACAACCACATTGGGGAAAACGGATTGCGCTTCGGCGAGGACTTCTTTGCCGCGATAGCGCCGCGATATGTGCGTGAGAATTAATTTTTTCACCCCCGCTTTGACGGCGAGCTCCGCGCCCATCCGCGCGGTGAGATGCGAGAACTGCTTCGCCATATCCGCTTCTTCGTCTAAGTAGGTGGATTCAATCACCAGCCCGTCCGCGTCTTTGCAGATTTCGATTAAGTTATCCGTTCTACCCGTATCCCCCACCACCACAAATTTGACGCCCTTTTCCCAATCGCCCAAGACGTCGTCGGGAGCGACGCGCTTTCCGTCGGGGAGGGTAATTTCTTTACCAGCGACCAAGTCGCGGCGTTCGGGTCCGAACGGCACGCCGAGTTCGTCCGCTTTTTGCGAGAGAAAAGGGCGGCGCGATTTTTCCTCAAAGACATAGCCCAAACAATCCGTTCCGCGATGCGTGACGGGAAAAGCGGTCACAGTGAAATCAACGGCTTCAAAGATGACGCCGGGTTTTATCTCGGTCAACTTCAACGGCATGGGAGGTTTAGCGCCGCGCAACACAACGTCGTAAAGCAGAGTGCGCACGCGCTCCAGCGCGCTGCGTCCGCCGAAAATTTCAAGCTCGTCAATGGATTCCCAACGCAGGAGCGTGGAAAGCAAACCGCCCAAGCCGAGGATATGGTCCAGATGACCGTGCGTTAATAAAATGCGCGTCAGGCGCTTGAAGCCAATGCCCGATTGCAAAATTTGTCTTTGAGCGCCTTCGCCGCAATCCACCAGAAAACGATATTCGTTGTGCGAAACGACCTGCGCCGCCAGCCCACGTTGAATGGACGGCGCCGAAGCCGACGTGCCAAGAAAAAGTATTTCAAACAAAGTTAAGTCCTTACTTTCAATGAGTCAGATTGTTTTATACAATTGTACCCTTGAATGCGGAGGCGGAGGCGCGAAAACAAAATGGCTCTCTGAGATTTTGCGCACGGATGAAAAGGATTTAAGCAATAGCCTCTAAGCGAACAATCAATTGTTGCGGAAACTTTTATCTTTACCAATCCTCCCCATCCTCATACCCCAACCTGACCAACAAATCCCCCGCGACGTCGTTGAATAATTTTTTATGCTCATCCGTAAAATGCGACTTCCATCCGCCCGTCTTGCCCGAACGGAAGGTGTGACTCTTCTTTGGTTGAATCGCTTCAATCAAAACGGGCAACGCCTTCTCGCGCGGAGTTGGGATTTTATAGCCTGTCTTTTCCACTTCGTCGAGCATCGCTTGGAGCGTCGCGTCGCGGTTGTTGATTAAGTCTTCAAAGCGCAGACACATCACGTTAGGCTGTTCCAGCCATTGAAAGACTCCTTCGTAGCGTTGCTTCACGCTGACCATTTTCAAGCCGTCGCGGTCAATGCCTGTGATGGCGACGTTCAGCCGCGCATTGAAATCGGGCAGGGAGTTGTAATACTCGTGCATCCCGTGTTCGCCGTGCATGTCGGTTGCGAAGAACACCTGCGAGACAAGCATATCGCGCGGGTCTCGATAAATAAAATAATTAACGCGCTTCGGCGAACACAAAACCGCGACATTCTCAGGCGTCGCCTCTACATATCCCCAACCAATCGCGCCGTTTGAAATTGCGCCCAACTCTTCCGCAACTTCTTCTTTCGTCTTTCTTCTCCCCTCTTTTTCAATCGTCCGAATCGGTTCCGCCTCAACATACTTATACGGCATGATTTGACAAAAGCCATTCAAAATCTGCAACAACAAATGCGAGCCGCTTTTAGGTTTGGAGTTCCCAAAAATCAGCGGCGCGTCATTAAACGAAAACCGCCGCCAGCGAGCAACGGCTTGGGCGGTTTTTAGGGCAGGGCGGAGAGCGCGGCGAATTCGCATCATCTTGTCGCCAATTACCAATTACTATTTACGCAACTGGTAAATAGTAATTGGTAATTTTACTCGCTTACAACCCGCCGCAACTTCTTCATCGAACCCTTCTCCGATTCATACACGCGCTTCACCCCATCCCCCAGCGACGCCTCCGTCACGCGGATATATTTCACCAAGCGCTCGAAGCCAGCGGGTTCGACGGATGCGGCTTGGTCGCTACCCCACATGGCGCGGTCAAGCGTGATGTGGCGCTCGATGGACGACGCGCCAAACGCAATCGCAACGGCGGACGGCACAAGCCCGACTTCGTGTCCCGAATAGCCGATGGGATTGTTCGGAAATTCTTTGCGCAGCGTTTCAATCATTCGCAAGTTCAACTCTTCGGGGTCGCACGGATAAGCGCTGGTGCTGTGCATAATGACCAGATTGTCCGCGCCGACGGCGTCCACGCCTTTGTGGATTTCTTCCATTGTGGACATGCCCGACGAAATAATCACGGGCTTGCCTGTCTTGCGGACATGCTTCAATAAGTTATGGTCGGTCAGCGAAGCCGAGGGGAGTTTATACGCGGGCGTGTCAAACTGCGACATGAAATCCACCGAAGGCTCGTCCCAGACCGAGACCATCCAATCAATTTTCTTTTCTTTGCAATGACGGTCAATCTCGCGGTATTGCGCTTCGTCGAACTCCACCTTGTAGCGATAATCCAAATAAGTGATGTAGCCCCACGGCGTCTCGCGCATTTGCTTTTGCTGTTCGATGGGCGTACAGACGTCAGGGGTACGCTTCTGAAACTTGACCGCGTCCGCGCCCGCGTGCGCCGCCGCGTCAATAATTTTTTTTGCGACGTTTATATCGCCGTTATGATTAATCCCAACCTCCGCGATAATATACGCGGGATAACCGTCGCCAACCGTTCGGTTTCCAAGTTTTATTTCACGAGCCATTTTTTCTCCTTTGGGTTTAATGTTTAAGGTTGGAAGGTTTAAGGTTAAAGGTTTTACCTTAAACCTTAAACTTGTAACCCTCAACATTTTTTAGAATTAAATCACATAATTCGCGCAACGCCCCATATCCGCCCGCTTTGCTCAACACAAAATCGGCGGCTTGCAAAACTTCGGGGTATGCGTCCGCCACCGCGACAGACCAGCCCGCGACTTCAAAGCAGGGGAGGTCGTTGATGTCGTTGCCGATGTAAACAACATTCTCCGCGCTGATATTTTTCTCTTTGAGGACGTCACGCATTACGCGCCCCTTGTCGTGGATGCCCACGCCATGCACTGCCTCCACCCCTTTCTTTTTCGCGCGCGCCTTGACGACGGGATTCGGCTCGGACGAAAGAATCATCGTCTCGATACCGTGTTGCTCGCGCAGTTGCTTAATCCTCATGCTGTCGCTACGCATCGCCGCAACGGTCTCGCGCCCGTCTTCCGTCGTCCACACGCGATTATCGGTTATCACGCCGTCGAAGTCGGAAATGATCAACTCGATTTTTTCAGGCATCGGGCGGCGGCGGCGATTATCGGGCGTGACCATCTCTAAGCCGCTGTAAACCAGCGCCTCGTACTTCGCCCAATCCGCGAGGGCGTCAATGTCCACCGTGTAAGCGGGGTCAATCATCAGCGGATAAACGGCGTCGCCCGTGAGTGATTTTTTCTTTATAATCGTCGAGACGCGAATCGCGTCAATGTGTCCCGTTTGCCAATATGTCGCGGGCAAAATCTGACGGGGAGCATTATACGGCTCGGCGACGCCTTTCACTTTGAGGAGCGGATTCATCGGCGCGTTGACGTCGTCGAAGCGCCACATCTTATACGGATTTTGCGCGGCAGGCACGACTCCGCGAACGCAATCCGCGTCGGGGTGATTCAGCAAAATGTTAATCGCGTCGTCCACCATGCTCTTCGGGCGAATCGGCGACGTGGGGCGCAACTGCACGACGACTTTGGGGCGATAGCCTTCATGCTTTGCCAGCCATTGAAGCGCGTGTTCAAAAACGGGCAGGTCGGTTGTCTTGTCCTGCGCGAGTTCGGCGGGACGCAGAAACGGCGTCTCCGCGCCGTGTTCGCGGGCGACAGCCGCAATCTCTTCGTCGTCCGTCGAGACGATAATCCGCGTGACGAGTTTCGACTGCTTCGCCGCCGCGATGCTCCACGCAATTAACGGATAGCCCGCAAAGTTGCGAATGTTCTTGCGCGGTATTCCTTTCGAGCCGCCGCGCGCGGGGATGAGTGCGAGTGTGTTTGTCATTGGTTAGTTAGTCCGTTAATCATCAGTTATCAGTATTCAGTGAATTACAAGCCAACTTGATAGACGGCAAAATATCCGTTGAGCGGGTGTTTGATTGAAAACGATTTTATCTTTTTCAAATTCTGTTCGCCGAAAACAAATTCCATATTTGCGCGAATTGTTTCTTTTTGTTCGTCGGAATAATATGGCGCTATCAAGTTTAATGTATCCTCTTCTATTTCAGGGTATTGGCTGGCATTCAAAATATTTCCCTCTGGCTTTACTTCCGTCATCACGCGGAAGCGCAAACGCACGGAAGCCTTTTCCACGTTTCTCACGCGACTAAAATTTTCTTGATGCGAAAACATAGATTTCAGTTTGTTTTTGACTTCTTCTGAAATATCAGAACCCGCTAATTCGTCATCTAAAACTTGCGCGAAAGAATCACGCACTAAATCTTCGGCTTTGACCGTCTCAAAGAAACTGCCGTGCGTCAAACAGATTTTTTGTTTGCCGCGTTTGTATCCGCGTACAAGATAATAGACTTCGCGTTCTTTCAACGAATAAACGTCGTCGCCCGCTTCTTGCATTTGTTTGAAAATAGCGCTGTTTGAGGAGGAGATAATCGCGCTGATTTTCTTTTTGCCTGTGGGGATAGTGGAATTAAACGACGACACCACATAAGATTTGCTGTCTTTTAATTCAATAAGTTCGCCACCTGAAAAACGCGAATCTTTTTTGTTTATTTTGATTGCAAGGTCTGGAAAAATTCCTTCGTTTTTACAAGAAAGCATATCTTCTTGAAACGGAAATTCGCCCAAATTATTGACCTTTGCGAATTTTGCTTTGTTCTTTACGAGGCTTTGCCAAAAGTTGAAAATAGAATTCATATTTTATCCAAATAACGACGGTTGTTTTGATTTTTTCTTCGCGCTCGTCAACGTAGACGACTTCCCCCAAATTTTGGGCAAGTTTTCCGTGCAAACATAATCTTCGTAATATTTTTCAACTTTATCGGAGTCGCGGATTTCTTCTAAACGCGCATGAATCATTTTTACATTCTTCGGGTCAATTTCAATTCCGACGCTGTTCCTATTCAATTGATGAGCCGCAACCAGCGTTGTGCCTGTGCCAGCAAACGGGTCAAGCACACTATCGCCGACTTCCGACGAAGATAAGATAATTCGCAATAGCAAAGCAATCGGCGCTTGTTGTTTGTGGAAACGCTTTCCATCATCGTTGCGTATCGCTTCGTCGCCCGCAAAATAACCCGACGTCAATTCGCGGACGTCGTCCCAAACATCGGTGACATAAAGCCCATTCTCGCGCTGAAATTTATAGTTAGCAGGCAAAGGCGGGGTAATCCGCAAGCGATTAAACACCCGCGCCTTTTCGCCTTTCGTGGCATACGCGATAACTTGATACTGTTTGCCAAACTTGCTGGAAACAGGCACAGCGGAAGTTTTCTTTTTCCAGATAATTAAGTTTTGCAACGTCCAGCCCGTTTCACGCAGACAACGTAAAACGTCTTCTGTATTCTTTTCGCGTTGCATAAAATATACCGCGCCGCCTTTAGATGTGACGTCAAAAGTTTTCTGGCAAACTTCTTTCATCATGCCCCAGTATTGTTCGGGCGATAAATTATCATCGTGAAAGGAGTAATCTTTACCTTGATTGAAGGGCGGGTCGAGAAATGTTAAATCAACAGTCGTCGCAAAACGTCCGCTGTTTAGTTGCTCCAAACAATTGCCTATTAAAAGTTTATATTCGGTCATATTGGATACCTTGTTACTGATTTACCACTTACCAAAATCACCACGCCGTCCAGCCGCCGTCCACAACAACATTATTGCCCGTCATGTACGAAGAAGCGTCCGACGCAAGAAACAGCAACGCGCCGTTCATTTCATCCTTCTTCGCCATGCGCCCCAAAATCGTTTTAGCGGAATAATTTTTGACAAAGTAATCTTCGTGGTTGTTGAAGACGCCGCCGGGAGTCAACGCATTCACGCGGATTTCAGTGTCGGCGTAATAGGCGGCGAGATATTTAGTGAAGCCCATCACGCCCGCTTTGGTGACGGTGTAGTAAACGGGTTTGTACGCCACGCGCTGACCGTCTTTAATGTAAATTTTTTGGTCGGGCCCATTCAAGCCGTAAGTCGAGCAGATATTGATAATGCTACCCTTTTTGCCTTGCTCAATCATTTGCTTGACGCAAGCTTGCGTGACCAAAAACATGCCCGTCAAGTTGACGTTCAACGCGGCGTTCCATTGCTCCAGCGGATAATCTTCAAATGCGCCGGGGGCGATGCCCTTTGCGGCGGCGGTGGGGTCAAACTTGGGGTCAAGCGCGGCGGAGTTGACGAGAATATCGAGCCTGCCGAAAGTTTCCAAAACCGTCGCGGTCATTTGATTAACCGAATCGGGTTGGGTAATGTCCGTCGCAATCGCTTTAGCTTTATAGCCGCTTTGGATTAATTCATCGGCGACTTTGTTCGCCGCGTCGCCGTTGGCACAGCCCCCTGCGGGCAAATCTACGACGGCGACGGACGCGCCCGCTTCCGCGAGGGTGCGGCAAAACTCCGCGCCGAGCAAACCGACTCCGCCCGTGACGACGGCGACGCGATCTTTCAAATTAAATTTATCGAGAATGGTCATATAGTTCCTTGTAAAGCGGATTTTGGAAACGGATAGCGGATGAAACGGATTTTTTTATTCCGCATTCCGCATTCTGCATTCCATATTCTGATTTCTGCATTACGGATACGCCGTATAAATTTTATCGCCCTTTGTGTCATGGGCAAGATATAAGCCATCCGCTAATTGACGATAAACGACTTTTACTTCTTCCGCTTCTTTGTCAAAACCAAACAACGCGAGAACGCCTTCGCCCGATAAAATCGATTCGTGAAGGTTCTTCACGCCGAGTTCAAAATTTCCGCGCGGCAAATTGGTGACTGGGTCAACGAGGTCGGGCAGGACATAAGCGGGGCGGCGCGTGTAGAGATAGACGGCGGGCGCTTGATTGGTGTAAATGCGCGTCCCGGCGGGGAGTTTTTTCAAGAACGCCATCGCCTTTGAATCGTACCATTGAAAGGATGCGTAACCTTGTCCGCTGCGATGATATTTAGCGACGTGTCCCGCCGTGTCGTAAATGGAAATTGTCAAAATGAAAATCGCGCCTGCCGCGACAAGGACTTGCAAAAACAAAGCGCGTTTTTGCCACAGAAAATATCCAAACAAAACCAGCAGGATAAACAACGAAACATAAATCGGCGCGACGATGCGGAGTTTGAATTTTGTGCTGGCGTCAAAAAACAGCATGGATGAAATCATCGAAGCCAGATATGCAAAGATATACAAGCCGTTGACGAAGGACAAAGTTTCGGGCGCTTCCTCCGTGTACAATCCGCGCACGGCGAGCCACCCGACAATACTCAAGGCGAGAAGAATTAAAAAGGCGCCGAAAATATCCGCGTTACCCACAGGGGGCTGTGCCAGTGAGTTCCGCCAACTTTCGACGGGGATGAAAAACTCCGCGAGCGTGTTCGCTCCGATAGAGAGATTTTCCATCGTCAGCGGATGAAAAACAAAAACGCGATTAGTCGCGTTATCCGCGACAATCCAATTGCGAATACTCCATGCAAGAACGAGAGGGAGAAATCCGCCAAAGAATGCCAACAAGTCGGCTTTAGCCGACTTCCACGAATTGAGGCGGGGATTTATCCCCCGCCGCACCCCGCCGAACAAAACCATCGCCAGAAAAAAAGTCGCCAGCAACGCCAACCCCGCGTAGCGCGTGAGATAGGCAAGCGCGGTCAAAACGCCTGTGGCAACAAGCCAAATATTTACCACAGAGAACACAGAGGTCACGGAGTATTTTTTCTCAAAACCCTCTGTGCGCTCCGTGTTCTCTGTGGTGGAAAGATGTTTTGCAAACGTCAAAAACGCGACAAGACTAAAAAATATATAAAGCGGCTCGCTCATCGCCGCCGCATAAGTACGGAACAATGAAGAATTAACCGCAAACAACGCCGCCAACACGCACCCCGCAACCTGCGACTTGGTCATGCGCCAGCCGATAATCCCCAAGAGAAAAGCGCTTGCTCCAAATAAAAATATATTTAGAAAATGCGCCCCGCGCAATGGGTCGAGTCCGCTTAAGCCGATGAACGCCAGAGCATAAGAAAACGCGGGCGGAAAATGCGTGACGGGGCTGTTCGTCGCCAGCCACGCTTCGCGGTAGCCTTGCCCGTCGAGAATGCTCCGCGCCCCCGCGATGTATGCGATGGAGTCGTCGGAAAGCGCCAGTCCTTCGGGGGTGGCGTAAATCAAAACGCCCATTGCGCTGACGGCTATCAAGGCGAGGGCGGGAATAAAATAATGGGGCTTCAAGAGATAAATACTGGGTAATTGGTAATTGGTAAGTCCCCCTAATTACCAATTACCAATTTACTAATTACCTATACCTGCTTTTCGATATACCCTTGCTCTTCGAGATACGCAAGGATAACGCGCGCGTTGTCTTCGGGCGAGGCGCCGAAACCTTTGAGCGTGATGGAAGGTTCAATCGGCGGTTCGTAGGGGTCGTCCACGCCCGTGAAGCCCATCGGATGCCCTTCCGCCATTGCGACGCGCGCTTTGGCGTACAAGCCTTTCACGTCGCGTTGTTCGCAGACCTCGACGGGCGTATCCATGTAAACTTCGATGAAATTCTCGCCGACCATTTTATGCGCTTCGGCGCGCGTAGAGCGATACGGGCTAATCGCCGCGCAAATCACGGCGCCGCCCGCTTGAACAATTTCGCCCGCCACAAATCCGATACGGATAATGTTCGTGTCGCGGTCTTCTTTGCTAAAGCCGAGTCCTTTAGAAAGATGCGTCCGCACCACGTCGCCGTCGAGGATGGCGATTTCGCGTCCGCTTTCAAGAACCAACGAGGTCAAGACCTGCGTCGTCGCGGATTTACCCGAACCGCTCAAGCCCGTGAACCAGATGCAGAATCCCTGCTTGTGACGCGGCGGATACATCTCGTTTAAAATTTTTGCGGTCTCGGGGCGCGTGAACCATTCGGGGAGCAACTTGCCCTTGGCAAGATAATCGTCGCGAACTTGCGTCCCCGAAATGTCGAGAGTTTTCGCGCCTTTGGGAATATCCTTGCCTTCCACATAGCGATCTTCATCGGGAAGATAAACCAGCATTTCAAACGGAATCATTTTAACGCCGATTTCATGCTCGTATTTCCGCATCGTTTCTTGCGCGTCATACGGACCGTAGAACGGTTTGCCCGTCGAATCTTTTCCCGGTCCCGCGTGGTCGCGCCCGACGATGAAATGATTGGCGCCGTGATTGCGGCGAATGATGGCATGAAGCACGGCTTCTTTCGGTCCCGCCATGCGCATGGCAAGCGGAAGCAAACTCAACGTGGTGCTGTTCTTGTCGTAGTAGTTATCCACCAACGCTTTGTAAATGCGGACGCGCGTATAGTGGTCTACGTCGCCGGGTTTGGTCATGCCGACAACGGGATGAATGATGAGCGAGCCTTTCACTTCGGCGGCGGCGCGTTTGGTCAATTCTTCGTGGATGCGATGCAACGGGTTACGCGTTTGGAACGCGACGACGTTGTCGTGTCCCATCCCTTCCAACATGGCGCGAACTTCCGTAGGCGTGCGACGCAACTCGACGAAGTCATAATACTTGGGTAGGTTGATTACTTTCAACGGGCCCGATATGCAAACTTTATTCCAGCGTTCCATCTCGGAAACCATCGGGTGTTTGGAATCCGTCGAGCCGTAAGCCAGCGCGCCTTCGGTTTTTGCGTCCCAGTGATAAACCTCGTCGAGGGTCATAATGGCGATAACGTCGTTGTTGCTGTTGCGCAAAACGACGTCGTCGCCGACGGTCGGTAATTCTTTGGGATCGGCGGTCAATGTGATGGGCAACGGGAAGAATGTCCCGTCCGCAAGGCGCATTTCTTTTAACACGCGCTCGTAGTCCGCCTTGCCCATGAAAGTCGTCAGCGGCGAGAATCCGCCGGTGGCGAGCAATTCAAGGTCGCACAGGTTGCGCATGGTAATTTTGATGGACGATAATTTCGCGGCTCGGTGAAGCGCTTCTTCGCGCTCCTTGCCTTCAACCACAAGGTTGACGAGTTTGCCCCCATACGGGCTGATGAGTTTTGCTTTTTTCATTTCTACTCCATTCGATTTCAGATTTAGACTCGGAGGTCTCGGAGGCTTCCGAGTTTGAGTCTGAGTTTTTGTTGCAAGCGCGGATTATACTTCAAAATTCAGTCAATGAATTTTGAATAACGAATTTACGAAACTTGCTCAGGCGCATAAAGTTTTGACTGCGCGCTCATTGTGTGTCGGATACTCCATCTCAATTCTTTCCCCGTTGTTGGCGACGCCGCCTCAAAAGGCGCGTCGTTTAGCGTTCTTTTGAATCGGCTCGTCCGCGCTCCGTTCTATTTGCGATAAACGACGTTGACGTTGTAGCGCGCGGCTTTGAAATAGTCCGCCGCAAATTTTGCCGCCTCGTCGGGATTGTAAAATGCGCAGCTAAACACGTCCAAATAAATCGCGCGACTGGCGTCCGCAAAATGCCCTGAGATTAGGGACGTTTCAATCAGCTGGGTCATGCTAAATCCTTGAACGCGCGGCTCTTCTCCAAAATAGATTACCTGCGTTTCCCCGTAGCGCTTCATTTTAATTTGCTCGCACAAAATTTTCACAAACTCGCGGATGGCGTCCGCATTTTGCATAATAGCAAGATCGCATTCGTACAAATCAACATTAGATGAAATCCCCCAATACTCGGTTTTATCTTCCATTCAGTTAATCCTTTTTCATTAAAAAATTTAAGCGTTTATTCGCTGACGAAATTTTATAAACGCGCCGGGAGTATATCAGATTTTGAAAATATTTTTTGCGCGTTTGGGTTCAATGGGAAGCGTCGTATAATGGGTTCAACGCTGATACGCGGTAACTAAAAAATCTTCCCACTTTAAAGGCTGAAGCCATGATGCGCTCAATATTCTTTTTGCCCGGCAAACCGATTCGCACCGACATTTCCCCCGAAGAATTCCCCCGCCTGACGCGCGACAAACGCGGCTTGCTCTGGGTGGATTTCACATCGGAAGCGCCAGAAACAGCCTTGCCGATTTTGCAAGGATTCAACTTTCATCCGCTGGCGATTGACGACGCGCTCCAAGAAACTCACGCGCCAAAAATTGACGATTGGGGCGACTATCTTTATCTCGTTTTGAATTACATGCATCTGGTCAAAGCGTCCGAGCCGTGGGATACGGAGATTGACGAGTTGGATATTTTTCTCGGGCGCAATTACGTCGTGACGCATCACGACAACCCCATCGCCTCCATTGACGAAGTGTGGAATAACTGCCAGCGCGATCCGCGCTATGCGCAAGACGGCGCGGATCATTTGCTCTATAAAATCATTGACGGCGTGGTGATGGATTACATGCCTATCGTCGAAAAAATAGACGAAGAAATAGACTGGATCGAAAATCAGATCTTTGACCGCCCCAGTTCGCAAACGCTGGCAAGGCTCTTCACGCTTAAGCGCGTTCTGCTTGCCATGCGCCGCATCCTGCTCCCGCAACGCGAAGCGCTGAACAAAATGGCGCGCGACGATTATCAAGTCATTGACCGCAAAGACCGCATCTTCTTCCGCGATATTTACGATCATCTCGTCCGGTTGCACGACGTCAACGAAAGCCTGCGCGACCTGGTCGGCGGCGCGCTGGACACTTATCTTTCCGTCATCAATAATCGCATGAACGAAGTGATGAAAACTCTCACCGTCATTACCACGCTCTTCATGCCTTTGACTTTTGTAACGGGCTTCTTTGGGATGAATTTCTTCGCCGCAAATCCTCCCCGCGAAAATTGGACTCTTCCCATAATTTTTTATGCGACGCTAGGCTTGATGGCGCTAACCCCAGTTTTTATGTATTTCTGGATGCGACGGAGAACGTGGGTTTGAAATACTTCCCGCCGATTGGCGGAATCGGCGAGACATGAATTCGCCCTCATCCCCAGCCCTTCCCCCAAAGGGGGAAGGGCGTTAATTCCCTCTCCCTTTGGGAGAGGGTTAGGGTGAGGGATTGTCTTTAGGGTTGGAAAACTACGAACGCGCCGTCTTTGATAGTCAGGACAACGGGATCGTGAACGGGGTCGCGGTTGGCGCTAAACGAGAACGGTCCCAGTGGGCTTTCTAATCCGCTGATCTTTGTCAAAGCGTCGCGGACGTCGGAGCGCTTCACGCTGTTCGCGTTCTTGATGGCGGTTGCAGTCGCCCATGCGGCGGTGTAAGCCTGCGCGGCGAACTGGTCGGGGTTGCCGCCATATTCAGCGTTGAAGGCTTTCACAAAATCCACGCTGGCGGGATAGGTATTCGCTACGTTCCAAGCTGAGCCAGAGATTGCGCCTTCCGCCGCGGCGCCTGCAATTTCAGCCAGTTTGGGGCTGTTAAATCCGTTGCCGCCGATAATGCGGACGCTGACGGGGATTCCAAGTGCGCGCGCCTGAACCATGATTTTCGCGGCTTCTTCCGCCAACGCGGAAACAACTATCGCGTCAGGATTGAGCGACTTGATTTTGGTCAATTGAGCGGAGAAATCCGTATCGCCTTTGGCGAAGGTTTCTTTGGTCAAAATTTTAATGCCCGCCGCAGTCAAAGCCGCTTTGAAGACGTCGTATCCGCTTTGAGTGAAGGCGTCGTCGGCGCCGTACATGATCGCCACTTTAGTTAAGTTAAGCGCCTTCTTGGTCACGTTGACCGTATTCGGCACGACGGCGCTTTCGGGCAGACTGGTGCGAAAAATATAATCGCCGATGTCGGTGATTCCGCTTGCCGTGTTGGAACTGGCGATAACGGGCATACCCGCGCTCTGCGCCACAGGGTCGGCGGACTTGGCTTCGCTGGAAAGCGTTGGTCCAAGAATGGCGGCGACGTCGGGGTTGGCGATTAATTTTTCAAAAGAAGCAATCGCCTGCTTCGGGTCGCCCGTCGTGTCTTCGTAGAGGACTTTGACGGTGTGACCTTCGCCGAAAAATTTTTGTTCGTTCATTTGCTTGACGGCGAGGTTAATCCCTTTTTGAATGGGCGTACCATAAATCGCGGTCGCGCCGCTGAGGTCGTGCGCGGCGCCAAGCGTAATCACAGCGGGCAGGGCGCTGGTCGGCGCGGGCGCTTTCGTTGCGACAGAAGTCTGCGCTCCGCCGCAAGCGGCAAGCAAGACGCCGACCAGAGTCAAGACGACAAATACATTGGTTTTCTTCATAAATTTTCTCTCCTTGATTTGAGTGTAAGGCTCTTTGAAAATCGCCGCGACTTGCCCCCGTTTGTATAACAGCGTTCAATTCGCCTAAAAGCGTTTAAGAGTATAAACTCGTTTATATAAAACTGGAAGACGTTCCCTTCGTTTCTATCTTTCCATGACTTTCGCTCAACTTCATGTCACCCTGAGCGACAGCGAAGGGTCTCTGAGACAATCGTAGAGATTATTTGTGGACTGCAACGACCTCTGTAACAAAAAAACTGCAATGACCTGCGTTACAGTTCTAACGTGAAGAACTGCAACAACCTGTGTTACACATTCTACACTCAAAATCTAAAGGAGTTAGAAATGAAAAAAACAATCTCAAGTTACGCAAGGAAGCTGTTCGTCTTTATGAACAAGGGATATCCAAATCGAAAATTGCTCTCGACGATTAAAGAAATCCCGTCAATGGGTTGAACGCTGGATAAATCGGTATGACCGAAAACATCCAGAAGAAAGTTTGCAAAACAACAGTAGCGCTCCGAAAACCATTTCATCGGCGTATCCTAAAAAAATCAAAGCCATGGTGTTGCGGTCTCGCAAAGAACGCGAAGCCGGGAAACGTCGTAAATATGAATACGCTTTTATCAGCGCGGAAGCGATTTACTATGAGTTGCGCGAATTAGGCGTGACGCCTTTGCCGCCGCCGCGCACAATCCATTCATGGTTAGTCGAAGACGGAGCCGTCAAAGCGCGCGGCGCAAAACCGCCGAAAACGCCTAATCCGACTTATCCAGTTTTGCCATGTCGGGCGATTAACGACATTCACGAGTTGGATTTAAAAGGCCCGTTTTACCTGAAAGGCAGTTCTCAAAAACATTATCTGGCGGTCTTGCGCGACGTCTACGGCAAAAAAGTAGCGTTGAAAGCCCTAAACAGCAAGGAAATGGAGTTCCTGATTGATTTTTTGGTCGAGACATGGCAAAAAATCGGACTTCCCTTGTTCTTGCAAATGGACAATGGACTTGAATTTCGCGGGAGCAATCTCTACCCGCGAGCCTTGAGTAAGTTGATGCGCGTGTGTCTTGATTTGGGCGCTCAACCTGTGTTTATTCCGCCGCGCGAACCATGGCGAAATGGCGTGATCGAAAACTTGAACGGTGTTATCCAACGGCTTTTTCTCAAAACTAAAATTTTTACGACGAACACGCAACTTGCAAAAGAGACGCAAAAATTTGAGACGCGCATCAACACCACACACCGTTTACCTGCATTGGACGGAAAAACGCCGCAAGAGTTCGCCGCCAAAACGCGCATTCGTTCTATGCCTTCAGGATACGACTGGCGAAAACGCAATTTACGTTTAGTGAAAGGCAAAGTCGCTTTTATTCGTTTGGTTCGTAAAAGCGGTAGAATCACATTGACAGCCAAGGATAAGTTTTTTATCGGCAAAAAATATAAATGGCAGTATGTTCTGGCGATAGTGAACGTTCAACAAAAACGGCTGAACGTTTTTTTGAACGGCAAATTAATCAAGTCGTTTGTTTACAAATAACTATCGCCAAAGTGTAACGGACGTCGTTGCAGTCAATCACGTTAGAATTGACTGTAACGAAGGTTATTGCAGTCCACAATTATTCGCTTCGCTCAGAATGACAAGCGAAAGTTCTGCTTTCATAAACTCAACGCTTCCACGCTGAGCAAACGTTTTGATTGGGATAGATAATACGCGCGATAATAAAACTCGCTTACCAAAACGGCGTAGGCTTCTTTGGGGATTTCCAACAAAAACGCTTCGGGCTGATGGATGGAAAAATAATAATGCGTTTCGCGGCGTCTGCCATGCACGATGTCTTTCGCGGTGATGTAGGCTTTGCCTTCAACCTGCGCGACATCGCCTTCGTCGGCTTCCGCGTTTTGATTGGGCGAAAGTTTGCCGTCGCGATTCGCTTCCAAATCCGCTTCGGTAAAACCGAGAACCTGCGCGTACAACGCGTTGAACTCGCGGATTTTTTGCGACTCGTCCGCGCTTTGTTTGACGCTTGCGGAGACGGCAATCTTTGCGCGTTGCAAGTAATAAACTTCGTAAACGTCGCCGAGCATTAATCCGCTGTTTTTATCGCCGAGCAAAAACAGACTCTCGTCTTCTGTTTGAAAAAAATATCCGTTATCGTAAGATAACTTTCCGCTTGCAAGAGCCAGCCGCTTCGCGCGCGCGTCGGGCAAAGCGAGCCAATAATATTTAATCAGCGTTGCGGAATGATAGAGCGAAAAAATTAAAACAACTCCCAACAGAAGCGCCGCGATAATCAGCCAAGAAAAATCCATTCTAAATTTGAAGATAAGTCCCACGATGGCAATGCCAATCGAGTAGCCGATTAAATCCAGCCAAATATTCGCTTTGGATTTTAACTCGTCGAGTTGCGCCGCGTTGACGCGCCCATTTTTATTTTCGTTAAAAAAGTTTTCGTCTAAAATTTTCATTGCGTTTCTTACAACAAAAAAGACCTCCGAAATTTTGGGCGAACGTCTCGGAGGGCTTTTGTTTACAGCGTTTTGATTACGGCGTAAAAGTCTGCGTTGCCGAGAATATCGGCGCGTAAAGTCCGTTGATTCTCACGCGCCAATATTTTAGTCCGTTCGTTAGAGCGGGCAACGGAATCGCGTAAGTCATGCTCGGAGCGGGGATAGTAAAACTTCTTAAATTTACCGTAAATGCGGCGTTGTTTGCAACTTGAAGCGTGTAGCTGCTCCAAAGCCCGTTTGCGTCTAAGTCGTCCCAGGCGAAGGTTGGGGTAGAGCCTACGCCTGTTGCGCCATTAGACGGCAATGCAAGCGTAGGAGCGACAAACCTAATCTTAACCGTGAACGCGGGAGACCATGCGCTATGATCCGTAGCGCCCCATGAACGAACATGCCAGTAATAGGCGCGACCCGGAAGAAGAGCGATAGTCGTCGCCTGCGACGTAACGCCGGTCATGCCGCTGTCTACAATACTATTGAAGGCATTATCCGTTGCGACTTGATATTCGTAGTTGACGACGGCGGGAAGCGTAATCACGTCGCCCCAGTTGAGCGTCTGCGCGCCGGTTGTTACGAGCGCGGCATTAATCGGAGTTTGCAAAACTGGGATAGCCGGCGGGTTGCCAGTCGTAAAAGTAGCTGTTGCCGAATAGCCGCTGGGACCGTTATTGCCAGCGGCGGCGTTTGCTTTGACGCGCCAATAGTAAGTTGCGCTGGCAAGCAGGTCGGTTGCGGGAGCGTAACTCGTTGCGGCGACGGTAACGTTGACAACTTTGGTTGCAAAAGTATTGACAGTGGAAACTTCAATTGTGTAAGACGTCGCGCCAGACACGCTGTTCCATGTAAAAGACGGGCGTTTATTGTTCAAAAGGGAGGCGTTTGTCGGCGAAGTTAAAACTGGCGGAAGTATGGCGGTGCGGAGCGGACGCATAACGCTCCAGACGCTAAATTGTCCGACGGTGTTATGAGAGCGGACGCGCCAGTAGAGGTTGGCGTTAGAAGGCAATGCAATGGAAGGCACATAAGACGAGGCGGTAATGACGCCGACGGCGGTTGTGTTGTCCAACACGATTGAAGCGAACGTTGCGTCTGAGGCGATTTGAATTTGGTAATGGTCGAAAGACGTTCCCGCTACCAAAGTAGAATTTGCCCAATCAAACAAGGGGGTGTAATTGGTCGTTAATGCATTGACAGCCGGCAATGCCAAAACAGGAATTGAGGGCGCGTTGCCAGTGGTAAATTTGGGCGTAGGCGCAACAGACCAATTGCCGGGACCGTTTATACCTTCCGCCCTAACGCGCCAATAATAAGTTGCGCCGCCAGCTAAATCCGCCGTAAGCGTGTGCGGGGAAGTTACATTTGGAACGGTTCTATAAATACTTACAAAGCCGCTGACGGTTGAAAATTGAATGGTGTATGCCGTTGCGCCAGTCACAGGCGCCCAAGTGAACGTCGGACGTTTGTTATCAAAAACAGCGCCGTTTGTTGGCAAGAGCAATACAGGCGGGAACATGGCGGCGCGGAAATAACGCGCGCGAGACCATAAAGAGGCGTCCCTGTGCGCGTTGACCGAACGCAGGCGCCAGTAAAATTTTGTGTTCGGCGCCAAATCAACGGGCAGGGTGTAAAGCGAATTTGTCCTGCCGACAATATTTACGTCCGCGACCGTCGTATTAAAAAGAGTGCCTGCGGAAACTTGAAGTTGATAATGGTCGAAGACGATTCCAGTCGGTAGCTGCGAGGCGACGGTCGCCCAGTTGAATGTGGGCGTGTAATCCACAACGAGGGCGTTGTTTGCAAACGAGGTCGCGTCAAAAGCGGGGACGTTAGGCGGCGTGGCAATCTGATACGTTGCGCCGGCAGTAAAGCCGCCATTCAACGGGTTGGACGCAACATCTATAATCGTATCGTCGTCCGCCACATCCAAGCGGATTGCGGCGTTGCCTGTGTTGACTGTGACCGTATAAACCTTGCCCGCGCCGCTGACCGAACTCGCGGTAGCGTTAGTTGCAATAAAATCGCTGACATCTACGCCCGTAACGTTCTCTGAAAAAGTAACCGTAAAATTCACGCTCGTAGAAGTTGCGCCGGCAACTACGCTGGATACAACGGTCGGCGCGATTTTATCAATGGTGTAGGTTTCCGCCGAGGAACGTCGCGCCGCTCAATGGTTTTAATACCGCATCTGTTATCGTGCCGTTGTTTATCACGTTCAAGCGGAGCGTACCGTTGCCCGCGCCAGTGTTAACCGTCACGGTATAAGTATCGCTCAAGCCCGTCAGCGCGGTTGCGGTCACATCTGTTTGGGGGAAATCGTTGCCCGCTATGGATAAAGCGGTAATCGCTCCCGATGCGTTGACCGCGCTCACCGTTGCGCCCAAAACGCCAATTGACGGCGTCAGGGTAAAATCGCCGACATCGACGCCAGCGACGGGTTTAGAGAATTTCACCGTGAAGTTTACGCTCGCGGAGTTAGATGGATTTGCATTAGCGCGGACGCTGCTAACCACAGCGGGAGGAGTAACGTCTACCACCGCAGTAAGCGGATATTCTCTGGTAAAAGGCGACCCGTCGCGATTGTTATTGCCCGCAATATGAACGTTGAAGTTGTAACTGCCGCCCAGCGCCGTTTCGGCGAAGGCATTGGCGTAAATGCCGTCGTCTGCCGCGCCGTCGTTGTGCAAGCCGTCGTCGTAGAGATCAAAAGCGAATTGAGTCAGCGCGGGGTCTTCAACCGTTACTTGCATGGTTGCGCCGTGAATGTACGCGGGAGCCGCCGTTAGAGAGCCTGACGTGCTGTCGTTTACGCTTGCGGTGATTTTGATTGGGTCGCCAGAGATATATTTGTTTTTATCCGCGTTGACGGAAAGCGTCATGGCGTCCATCGTTGAAGTGGAAAGCGAGTATTCTCCGCCGCTGGCGCTGGATACGCTGGTTGTCCACGTCCCCGTTTGCGGCGCGAGAATCGTGTACGTTTCGTAGTTTGCGCCCGAAGCGTAGGTTACGTTGGGGGCGTTAATATCCAGCGGGTTGCCGTCGGGTTGCGTTAGCGTCAAAATAAAATCGCTGGCGGGTTTGAAGAAAGAGAGGGTCATTGAACCCATCGCTGAATCTACCAACATGCTCGCGGTAACTGTCGCGCCGGCGGCAATCGTTTGAAATGACGTTGCTTGGACGACGGTATTGCTACCGTAGATTTTGTCACGGATGATGTTGAGCGCCCATGGCATTCTGCGTTCAACAGGAACCCATTGAAATTCTCCGCCATGTTTGTCGGCGATTTTTTTCAACAATGCATGATCGACGCCACTCCCCACGCCTACCGTGTAAACAATGATGTTTGCTTCTGTAATCTCAGGCGAAATCGAAGCATAGAGGGGCGATGCATTCTCCCCACCG
>Ga0315281_10000294_pt1 | contig 67725 bp, 64 predicted proteins | sample YL17G07_0_MG_FD_204540 | JGI IMG/M metagenome (GOLD analysis project Ga0315281, IMG submission 204540) | Sediment microbial communities from Yellowstone Lake, YNP, Wyoming, USA - YL17G07_0 | ecosystem: Environmental > Aquatic > Freshwater > Lake > Sediment | place: USA: Wyoming | collected...
GCGCTGCTTCTCGCGGTCGTGCTCCTGCCCCGCCACCAGATCCGCGCCATCGCCGGCCGCGGGGAAGCCGGCGCCGCCGGCGAACATTGCGCCGAGCAGCGCGCGCACCTCGGATTCGAGATCGTCGGCGCGGCGCGTGTGGTAGCCGCAGACGCTCTGGTTGGTGCGGGATTCGCACTGGTAGTAGCGGTACGAGTTGGAGACCTGCTCCCCGTTGCGGCGCTTCCACGACTGCTTGCGGCTGACGCCGATCAGCTTGTTGCCGCACCAGCCGCAGTAGGCGAGGCCGGAGAGCAGGAACTGCGACGCGACGCGCGGCGCATGACTGGTGCGGCGGGCACTGAGTCGGTCCTGCACCACGCGGAAGTCGTCGGCGGACACCAGCGGCGTGTGGCTGCCGGGCACTTTCACCCCGAAGCGCGAGTATGTGCCGAGGTACACGCGGTTGCGCAGGATGTCGCGGATGCTCACCATGCTCCAGTTGCCGCCGCGCCGGGTCTTCAACTCTTCCTGGTTGAGCCGGCGTGCGATCAAACGGATGCCCATGTTCTCCTGCAGGTAGAGGCGGTAGATGTAGCGGACGACCACCGCCTCCTCCGGGATCAGCTCGAGGCGGCGGCGCGTGCCCACCTTGTACCCGTACGGCGGGCGGCCCAGCACCTCGCCCTTGACCGCCTTGCGACGCATCGCCGCGCGCACGCGGTCACTGAGCTTGTTGCCGTCGTCTTGCGCGCTCCACGCGCTGACGATCTCGGTCATGGCGTCCCCGGTGCCGCTCATCGGAGCGACTTGCGCGCCCAGCCCTTCGAGCTGGAAGTAGCGGCGCGCGGCGTCCCGCAGATCGCCGCCCATGTCCGCGATGCTGGGCACCACGACGACGGCGAAGCCCTTCTCGTGTTCGCGCAGGAAGCCCAGGAGCTGGCGGAAGCCGGGTGCGTGGCCGTTGGCGGCCGCTTCGTCCGCGAACGTCATGTCGGGCTCGTAGCCCTCGCGCGCGCAGAATTCGAAGAACGCCTTGTTCTGCTGCGCGATCGAACGATCGCGCGCGGGGGACTCGCGAAAGTACCCGATTGCCCTCATGGTTACGACAGCAAGATGCGCTCGCAGTTGGGACACTGCACCAGCGCGTTTCCTGCCCTTGCCCTGTTCACCAGATTCAACGGAAGTGAGATGCGGCAGCCCAGGCACAGGTTGCGATCCAGCTTCGCCATCGCCCGCCCCTGGTGCGCCGTGCGCAGCCGATCGTACATCTTGATCAGCGAGTCGTCGTCCACGTACTCCGCCCGATCACTGCGCTGCTCGTCATACTCAGCGATCTCGGAGGTGAGCCGCGTGACGCGCTCCGCGAGCTCCGCCTGCTCTTCCCTCCAGGCCTGCTCGATTGCCGTCAGCTCCGCGACCGCGGCACGGTGCTCCGCGTCGGCGGCCTCGACCGCGGCGATTGCTTCGAGTTCGCGATCCTCCACCGTCCCGAGGTGCCGCTTCAGCTGGTCGATGTCGGCCTGCAGCCCGGCCAGCTCCTTCGGGTTCTTGATCGTGCCGCCGTACAGCTTCGCCTCCTGCGGCCCGATCTTCGCGCGCAGCTCGCCTGCCTCCAGATCGACGTCCTTCTGCGTGCTCTCGGCGGCGCGCAGCACGACGTGCAGCTCGTCGGCGCGCGCGCGGGCCGCAAGCAGCTCTTCGCTCTCGCACAGCCGCGCCTCGGCGTCGGCCAGCGACGCGCGCCGCGTGTCGAGGGCGGAGTCCGTTTCCTGCAGCTGCCAGAGATCAGAGAGCCGCGTCATTGAGTGTGTCGTTACCATTCGTAACTTCCACAGCGGCACCGCCGCTTCGTGTCGGGGTGGCGATGCAAGGAAGGTGCGGCATGCGTGCGGTCCAGAGCGTTCATCGCGATTATAGGCGATCGTCGCGGCTGGGCGGCAACCTCCTGTTCGAATTGACCCGCCGCGCGCCCTCCCGATACGCTGTTTGGGTCACACAGGAGCATCGCCATGCAGTTCAACGTTGCGGCCCCTCTCAAGGAGCCGACGGGCGCGACCCGGGAGTACGACCTTGACGACGACCTGCGCGTCGAAGGTGAGCGGCACCGCGTTACCGGCCACGTGCGGTTTGATCGTACGCCGCGCGGGATCCTGGTGCGCGCCACCATCTCGGGCGCCATGAGCGGCGAATGCAGCCGCTGCCTCCGGCCGCTCGCTTACCCGGTTGACGTCACGATCGAGGAGGAGTACGTGCCCACGGTCGACTTGAGCACCGGCGCCCAGGTCGAGACGGACGAGACAACTGAGGACGCCTACCGCATCGACGCGCGGCACGTGCTGGACTTGACCGAGGCCGCGGCGCAGTACTGGGCGATCGCCATGCCGATGGCGCCCGTCTGCGCCGAAGACTGCGCCGGGCTCTGCCCCGACTGCGGCGCGGACCTCTCGGCGGCCGCTCACACCTGCTCGGCCGATTCGGGCGACGCCCGCTGGTCAAAGCTCACCGACCTGCGCCTCGGATAGAGCTGGCTCACTGCCGTTAGTGCCATGCCGGGCCGTCTGGTAGACTTGCGGCTGAGTTTCGCGAAGAACAGGAGCCAGATCCGTTGCCACCACTGCCAAAGCGTAAGTACCCCAAGGCCGCACAGGGAAAGCGGCGCAGCCATCTGGCTCTGAAGCCGGCCGGGCTTTCGCGCTGCACCCAGTGCCGCGGCCCTCGCCTGCCCCACACCGCCTGCCCGACCTGCGGCTTCTACAAGCGCGTCGGAGCCGTCGCCGTAAAGGGCCCCAAGGCCGAGGACTAGTGGCCGCCGACCCCGCCTTTTCGTCGGGCGCCGCTGTGCACCGTTATGTCTGATCGCGCCGCATGGATCTTCCCGGGCCAGGGTTCGCAGGAAGCCGGCATGGGTCGCGACCTCTACGAAGGCCACGCCGCCGCGCGCGCCCTGTACGACCGCGCTGACGCCGTGCTCGGCCGCTCGATCAGTCACCTCTGCTTCGACGGGCCGGCCGAGGAGCTTGGCAAGACGCGCAATGCACAGCCCGCGATTTACGTCACCAGCCTCGCCTGCCTCGAGGTCGCACGCGCGACCGGCGCGCTCACCGGGGACCCCGCGTTCATGTCGGGGCACAGCCTCGGAGAGTACAGCGCGCTCACCGCAGCCGGAGCGATCACGTTCGACGACGGGCTGCGGCTCGTGGAGGCGCGCGGGAGGCTCACGCAAGCAGCCGCGGATGCCACGCCCGGGGTCATGGCTGCAATCCTCGGCCTGGACGAGCCGGCCGCGACCGCCGTCTGCGCCGAAGCAGGCGCCGAGCTGTGCAACATCAATTCGCCCGGGCAGCTGGTGATCGGTGGCAGCCGCGCCGACGTCGAACGCGCGTGCAAGCTCGCGGTGGAGCGCGGCGCGCGCCGTGCCATCCCGCTCGACGTCGGCGGCGCGTTCCACACGTCGCTGATGCAGCCCGCGGTCGCGCCGATGACGGAGGCGATCGGCGCCACGCCGGTGCTGGCGCCTCGCGTGCCGGTAATCACCAACGACAGAGCGCTGCCTGTCACCGATCCGGACGAGATTCGCCGCGAGCTGGCATTTCAGCTCACGCACCCCGTCCGCTGGGTACAGTGTGTCGAATATATGGCGGCGCAGGGCGTCACCGAGTTCGTCGAGATCGGCCCCGGCAAGGTGCTGAGCGGACTGGTCAAGCGGATCGCGACGGGCGCGCAGGTACGGAACGTGAATGGACTGGCATCGATTACGGCATGAACAGACTCTTCGACCTCACCGGCAAAGTCGCGCTCATCACGGGCGGATCCCGCGGCATCGGCCGCGCGATCAGCATGGCGTTGGCGGCGCACGGGGCGAAGGTGGCGATCAACTACGCGTCGAACGCGGCCGCGGCGCAGGCAGCCGTCGCGGCCTGCGGCGGGCCAGATGCGGCGATCGCGATCGGCGGCGATATCGGCGAGGCCGCCACGGCGGCGGCGCTGGTCGCGGGCACGATCGACGCGTTCGGGCGGATCGACATCCTGGTGAACAACGCCGGCGTCACGGCCGACGACCTGATCCTCCGCATGTCCGAGGACGAGTGGGACCGGGTCATCGACACCAACCTCAAGGGCACGTTCCACGTCACAAAGGCCGCCGTGCGACCGATGGTGCGACAGCGGTTCGGCCGGATCATCAGCATCAGCAGCGTCGCGGGCATGGTGGGAAACGCCGGGCAGGCGAACTACGCGGCGGCGAAGGCCGGCATGATCGGCTTCACCAAGTCGATCGCCAAGGAAGTCGCGTCGCGGAACATCACGGCCAACATCATCGCCCCTGGGTTCATCGACACGGAGATGACCGTCGGCCTCACCGACGCGCAGCGACAGGAGATCATGCGGATGGTGGCGGCGGGCCGCACGGGCAAGCCGGAGGACATCGCGCCGGCCGCCGTCTTCCTGGCGTCGGACGAGGCCGCGTACGTCACCGGACACGTGCTGACCGTCGACGGCGGACTGGTGATGCACTGATGGCAACGAACACCCGCCGCAAGGCCCGCATCGCGGCGCTCCAGGCGCTCTACGAGGGCGACGTCTCGAACCACGATCCGCGCGCCTCGGTAGTGCGCCTTTGCGGCGAAGCGAGCCTAACGGAAGCACAAAGCGCGTTTGCGCTCGAACTGGTGGAGGGCGTCATCGATCAGCGCGACGAGATCGACACGCTGATCCGCCGGTCGGCCCGGCAGTGGCCACTGGAGCAGTTGAGCGCCATCGATCGCAATATCCTGCGGCTTGCGATACGGGAGATCCTTATGAATAATGGGGCGCCTATTCGGGCGGCCATTAACGAGGCCGTCGAACTCGCCAAGAGCTTCGGGAGCGACAACTCCGCGAAGTTCATCAATGGAGTTCTGGGCTCGGTCAGCCTGTCACTCGCGCGGTAAGCGACCAACTCAGCGGCTCGGCCGTACAGAGGGAGAACAACTAGTGGCTACTGTATTCGAACGGGTACGCAAGATCATCGTCGACCAGCTCGGCGTCGAGGAGGATCAGGTGGTGCCCAGCGCGTCGTTCGTCGACGACCTGAACGCCGATTCGCTCGACCTGGTGGAACTCATCATGTCGATGGAAGAGGAGTTCAGCAAGGACGGCAAGGCCCTCGAGATCTCGGACGAAGACGCCGAGAAGATCGCCACGGTCCAGGATGCAATCGACTACCTGAAGGACCTGGGCGTCGAGGACGAGTAGCCCTCCGCACGTTCGTTTCATAGCGCGGCCGCCTTCCCGGGAAGGCGGCTTTCGTTTGCCCGCCGCGGACGCGGGCGCAGCCCACTCATTGGGCTCCAATCCGCGCCAGCGTACAATTCGGCCATGAACCTCTTCGGAGTCGGCCCGGCGGAAGCGCTGGTCATCCTCATCGTTGCCCTGGTCTTTGTCGGCCCGGAGCGGCTGCCGCGCCTCGCGGCCGACATCGCACGGACGATCCGCGAGATACGGAAATACACCGGGGAGGTCGCGGCCGAGTTCAACGAGGTCATCCAGGACCTGGACAAGGACGTGGCCAGCGACCGCAGCGAGTGGAAAGAGATCACCGAGGGCTTCAGTGGCGCCGCGAAGTCGCTGACGGACTCGCTGCGGGCCGCCCGCTCCGATCTCGATAGCGCTGGCGCGCCAGCCGCGCCGCCTGCCGTCGCGCCAACGCCAGCCGTGCCAGAGGCGGAGTGGCGCGAGATACCTGAGCCCGGCGCCCCGGCGGCCGAGGAGCCGCGATGAGTTCGACCGCCCCGCCCCTGGACGCGCGCAAGAGCGACGAGAAGGTGCTGACGATCATCGAGCACCTCCAGGAGTTGCGGACGCGCGTCATCTGGAGCGCCGGCGCGCTCGTCGTGGGTATCGGGGTCTCCGTGTGGCCGCTCACGGGGTGGGCGATCCACTTCCTGGTGCGGCCCGCCCAGGACGAGCACGAGGGATTCAAGCTGCACCAGTTCCAGCTCCTGGAGTACTGGAGCACCTACTTCCGCGTCTCGCTCCTGCTGGGGATCGCGATCGCCATGCCGGTCATCGTGTACCAGTTGCTGGCGTTCGTCGCGCCGGGCCTGACGAAGCAAGAGCGGCGCTGGCTCTTCCCGATCGTGCTCGGCGCCGGCTTCATGTTCGTCGCAGGCATGGCGTTCGGCTACTACGCGGAGCTGCCGCCGGCGCTGAAGTTCCTGCTCAACACCGACAGCAAGGACATCGAGCCCACCATCGGCGTGCAGACGTACATCGACACGGTCACGAGGCTCCTGCTGATGACGGGGCTCGTGTTCGAGATGCCGTTCCTGATCATGGGGCTCGCGAAGATCGGCGTCGTCACTTCGAAGCGGCTGATCGGCTGGTGGCGCTACTCCATCCTCATGGCGTTCGTGATGGCCGCGATCGTCACGCCGTCGATCGACCCGATCACGCAGACCATCGTCGCCACGCCGATCATGGTGCTCTACATCCTGGGCATCGTGCTGGCGAAGCTGGTTGAAGGCAACAGCATCATCGGCGCTCGGCGATAGCATCGGCGGCCGGGGGCGCCCTCCGCGCCGCATCTGGTCGTCATTATGTCGCGTACTTGATATCGATCACCTGATCGATCACGTGCTCGGCTACTATCTGCCGTCCAGCTTCCTGTGCTATGATCGCGCCAACGGTGGCGAGTGGTACGTTAGCTGCGGGGCACCGATACCCGCCGGGCCTCGGCCGCGGCGGGGAGGATGGCCCCATGGGTGTGGTCGGCGAGACGCCGCAGGGCGCTCGTGCCGTGCCGGCAATCTGTGCCGGCGTCACGTTCAAGGCGCGACCCTCGCCATCATGCGTGTCCGGCGACGTGCGGCGCGGCTCCAGGCGCCGCCCCGAGTGCTAGAGGTATGAGCGGCATGGATGCGAACGAGAAGCGGCGGATGCTGGCGCTGATCGCCAAGACCGTCTCAGGCTGCCGGGATTGCGGCCTGTGCAGCGGGCGCACGCACTCGGTGCCCGGCGAAGGCAGCCCCGACGCGGAGATCGTCTTCATCGGCGAGGGGCCCGGCTTCTACGAAGATCAGCAGGGGCGGCCGTTTGTAGGCGCCTCGGGCAAGTTCCTGGACGACCTGCTGCGCTCGATTCACCTCGACCGCAAGAACGTCTTCATCGCGAACGTGGTGAAGTGCCGGCCGCCGAGCAATCGCGACCCGCAGCCGGACGAGATCGAGGCGTGCCGCAAGCACCTCGACGCGCAGCTCGAAGCGATCGGGCCGAAGGTCGTCGTGACGCTGGGCCGCTTCTCGATGCAGCGCTACTTCCCCGGCGAGTCCATCGGGCGGATTCACGGGCAGCCGCGGCGGAAGGACGGACTGATCATCGTGCCGATGTACCACCCGGCGGCGGCGCTTCACCAGGGCAGCCTGCGCCAGGTCATCGAGGCGGACTTCGCGCGCCTGCCGGAGTTCCTCAAGACGATCAGCGGCGGCAGCGCGCCAGCCGAGCCCTCCCGCGCCCCGGCCGAACGCGTGCCGGCGCACCTGCGCGCCGCCGCATCCGACGCACAAGAATCGGCCGCCACGGCGGCCTCGCAGACCGCAGCGGAGCCGCAACAGATGCGACTCCTGTAAAGGACTCTATGGCAACCACACCCCTCCGCATCATCCCCCTCGGCGGTCTCGGCGAGATCGGCAAGAACATGATGCTGTTCGAATACGGAGACGACTGCATCGCGATCGACTGCGGGCTGATGTTTCCCTCCGAGGACATGCTCGGCGTCGACCTGGTGATCCCGGACGTCAGCTACATCATCGAGAACCGCAAGAATCTGCTCGCCATCTTCATTACGCACGGCCACGAGGACCACACCGGCGCGCTGCCGTACATTCTGCGGCAGATCAACGTCCCCGTGTACTGCACACCCCTGGCGCACGGGCTGATCACCGTGAAGCTGAAGGAGGCGCGACTGCTCGCTTCGACCGACCTGCGGGAGATCCGCGCCGGCGACTCCGAGACCGTCGGCCCGTTCACGCTCGAACCGTTCCAGGTGGCGCACAGCATTCCCGACTCGGTGGGCTACGCGATCCGGACGCCGGTCGGCACCTGCATCCACACGGGCGACTTCAAGATCGACCATACCCCCGTGATGGGCCAGTCAACGGATCTCTCGAAGCTAGCGCAGCTTGGCGACGAGGGCGTGCTGTTGCTTTGCGCCGACTCGACCTACGCCGAAGTGCCGGGCTACACGCCGTCGGAGCAGATCGTTGGGGCATCGCTGCTCAATCTCATGGGGAAGGCCAAGGGGCGCGTCATCGTCACCACGTTCGCGTCGTTGATCGCCCGCGTGCAGCTGGTGTTCGACGCCGCCGAGCAGACGGGCCGCCGCGTGTTCATCACCGGCCGCAGCATGATCGATAACGTCAACATGGCGATCGAGCGGGGCTACCTGCGCGCGCCCGACGGCATGTTGGTGAGCGTCCGCGAACTGCCCAACGTGCCGCACGAGAAGCTGGCGATCATCACGACCGGCAGCCAGGGCGAGCCCACGTCGGCGCTGACGCGCATGGCGAACCAGGATCACCAGCACGTCAAGATCGTCGAGGGCGACACGGTGATCCTGTCAGCGTCCGCGGTGCCGGGCAACGAGGCGCTGGTGCATCGCACCGTCGACAACCTGTTCAAGCTGGGCGCCAACGTCCTCTACAACCGCATCGCCGACGTCCATGTCCGGGGCCACGCGTCGCAGGAAGAGCTGAAGATCGTGCACGCGCTCGTGAAGCCGCGCTACTTCGTGCCGGTGCATGGTGAATACCGCCACATGGTGCTGCACGCACAGGTCGCCGAGTCGCTGAACCAGGGCACCGACACGTTCATCATGACGGACGGCGACGTGCTGGAGCTTACGGATACCGATGCGCGCTTCGGCGAGCACATCTCCGCCGACTACGTCTACGTCGACGGCCTCGGCGTCGGAGACATCGACCACGTCGTGCTGCGCGACCGGAAGCACCTTGCGTCGGACGGCATGGTGGTCGTGATCCTGGCGATGGACAAGCAAACGGGGCGCGTCGCCGCCCGTCCGGAGGTCGTGTCCCGCGGATTCGTCGACATGGACGAAAGCGAGGACCTGATCGAGCGCACGCGCGACCAGGTGCTGAAGTGCCTCGAGGGCGCCGATCACATCGTCGAGTGGGGGGCAGTGCACGCCCAGGTGAAGGATGCGGTAGCGAAGTTCCTGTACGATGAGACGCGCCGGCGCCCCATGGTGCTGCCGGTGGCCGTGGAGGTCTAGCTGTGGCCGCAAGGACGCGAGCGAAGCCGCCAAGAAGCCGCGCAAAGGCGCCGGTGAAGGCTGTCGGCAAGAAGCGCACGGGCCAGTCGTCCTGGACCACGGTGCACGATTTGTTCATTCGGCGCGAGAGCCTGGGCGTGCTGCTCTGGGCGCTCGCAGTGTTTGCCATCCCCTGGCTGAACCCGCTCGTCGATCAGCTCGCGAACCCGCGGAACACCTTCGTCGAGCGCTTCGGACTCCTCATCTTCGCGTGGATCGCGCTGTTCGCGTACGCCGGCTGGCTGGTGATCCGCGACGAGCAGGAGCAGCTCTGGCAGCAGTGGAAGCCGTGGGCGATCGGCATCGCGGCAGCGCTGTTCATGGCGGGATTCTTCGGATTCTTCCGCCCCACATGGGATCTCGGCCAGGTCTCGCTGGCCGACCACACGGCCGGCGGTGATCTGGGACACACGCTGGCCGGCAACCCACTCGGCATCCTGATCTGGCTCGCCCTGGGCGTCGCCGCGTTCGCGTTGGTGTGGCCGCAGGGCGCGGCCGCTGCGGTGCAGAACACGCCGTCCGCCCTACGCACGGCCTGGGGCTGGCGCATCCCCTATCGCGTCGTGCACGGGACGCGCAGCGCGTTCGAGTTCATCTTCCCGACCCGCCCGGCGCCGCAGGGTTCGGTGAAAGTGCCCATCGACACGGAGATGTGGGCGCGCGCGTCGGGTGCGGCGATCGATGTTGATGAAGACGCCGAGCTTCCGCCGGCGCCCGAGCCGGTGCAGGCGCCACTCTTCCCCGAACTGGAGAACGACGATGCAGACGAACCGCCGGCGGTGACGATCGATGCCAGCGGCAACCGCAGGTCGCGGGACGGCTGGCAGCTTCCGTCCATGGATCTCCTTCTCGACCAGGCTCTGCCATCCGCGAGTGGCGCCGCCGACAACGTGCAGCGTGCGATGCTCATCGAGGAGACGCTCGCGAGCTTCGGCGTCGACGCGAAGGTCGTCCAGATCAACGAAGGGCCGACCGTGACGCAGTTCGGCATTGAGCCGGGGTGGGAGATCAAGACGCGCACGCTGACGGAGCGCGACAAGGACAACAAGCCGATCCTGGATAAGGACGGCGTGCCGAAGACCCGCATCGAAGAGGTCTCCCGCACGCGGATCCGCGTGCAGCAGATCACGTCGCTGATGAACGACATCGCGCTGGCGCTCGCCGCGCCGTCGATCCGCGTCGAAGCGCCGGTGCCGGGGAAGCCGGTGCTCGGCATCGAAGTCCCGAACGCGTCGAAGTCGCTGGTGACGCTGCGCAGCGTGGTGGAGAGCCCGACGTTCCAGCGCCAGGCGGCCAAGTCCAAGCTCGCACTCGCGCTGGGCCAGAGCGTGGCGGGCGAGCCGGTCGTGGCCGACCTGACGAAGATGCCGCACCTGCTCATCGCCGGCTCCACCGGATCCGGCAAGTCGGTCTGCATGAACGCGATCATCTCGTGCATCCTGATGCACGCGTCGCCGGCGGAAGTGCGGATGGTCATGATCGACCCGAAGCGCGTCGAACTGTCGGCGTTCGCGGCGATCCCCCACCTCGCGTTCTCGAACATCGTCGTCGACATGGACAAGGTAGTCGGCACGCTGCAGGCCGTGATCCACGAGATGGAGTCGCGCTACCGGAAGTTCGCGTCGCTGGCCGTCCGCAACATCGACGGCTACAACCGCAGCCCGCGCGCCACCGAGAAGCTGCCGTACTGGATCGTCATCATCGACGAACTGGCGGACCTGATGATGGCCGCGCCGTTCGAGGTGGAGCGGCAGATCTGCCGCCTCGCTCAGCTTGCGCGCGCGACGGGCATTCACCTGGTCGTGGCGACACAGCGGCCATCAGTCGACGTGATCACCGGCCTGATCAAGGCCAACTTCCCGACGCGCATCGCGTTCGCCGTGAGCTCGCAGGTGGACTCGCGCACGATCCTGGACATGGCGGGGGCGGAGAAGCTGCTGGGGCGCGGCGACATGCTCTACATGGCGCCGGACGCCGCGAAGCCGAAACGCCTGCAGGGCGTCTTCGTCTCCGACGAGGAGATCGAGGCGCTGGTGGGGTTCTGGACTCAGGAACGGTTCTCGGACATCGAGCGCCCGACGTTCGACCATCTCTACGACGAAGCTCGCACCGAACTGGAGCAGGAGGGCGCCAGCGACGACATGTACGAGCGGGCGAAGGAGCTGGCGCTCGAGCACAATCGCGTCAGCACGTCGCTGCTGCAGCGGCGGCTGCGCATCGGCTACCCGCGCGCCGCGCGCATCATGGATCAACTCGAAGAAGCGGGCGTCATCGGCCCGGCCGAGGGCGGCGGCTCGCGCGAGGTGTTCGGGAGCGCGGCGGGTGCTACCCCCGGCGCGAAGGACGACGACAAGCCGCTGTTCAGCGTGCCCGACGAACTGAAGTTCTAGCCGCCACCACTGGACCGTACTACGGCTGGGCCAGTTCGGCCGCGAGCTCCGGTGGCACGGTCACCCGGAAGCGCAGCACCCCTCTGTTCATCGTGACCACGTACAGCACTCCTTCCGGCGTGACAGCCATTCCCATCGGCCGTGTGCCGAACGTGCTCGCGGGGAACGCGTACGCGCCGCGCTGGCGTCCGCGCTGGTCGTACGCGACGATGCGATCGTTGGTGGGATCCGACACCAGAATGACGCTGCCGTAGATGGCGATCCTCGGCACCTGCCCGCCTACCCCTCCGAGACCGGAGACAGCCGTCGCATGGACTCCATCGGGCGAGATGACGATCTTCTTCCGCTCGAAGTCGGTGACCAGGTAGGTGCCGTCAGCCGTGACGGCGATGTCGGACGGCTGCACAGCGCGCACGGGGGAGCTGTCTTTCGAGATCTCCAGCCGTTCCGGGGTGCCGCCCGAAACGGGCACGCGATACAGGACACCGCCCGCGGCGGACGCGACGAACGCGTCGCCGCCGCGCGCCGCGACCCCGGTGACCGACATGAAGGGTCCCTCGATCGTCCGCAGCACCGTACCGTCCGCGCCGATGATCAACAGCGCCCTGCCAGCCCCATCGCCGGCCACGATCTCGCCGGCAGCATCGGTCGCAAGGTCGTTGATGCTCACTCCGTCCGGCAACGCGGTTGTGCGCTGCACAGCGCCCGTCGGGCTGACGAAGACGAGCGACGCCTTCGACGCGACGACGATGGTCCCATCCGCGAGCAGCGTCACCGCCGAGGGATCCGGCGCGGCGCCCGTGGCGGCGTCGCCGGCCCAGGACGGGTCCGGCTGTATGGTGACGAGCGACGCGGGCGTGTACGGCTGGGCGGGGACGCTGAACTCGCTGCCGTCCAGCAACTTCCAGTCCTGGCCGGGAAGGCGCATGAACGCGGACCAGTCCGGGACGGTCACCACCACGTACTGGATCATGAAATTGTGCACGCCCGCGTTGAGCGTGATGGTCCCCTCGGTGCGCTTCGCACCGTGCGCGCCGCCGTTGTCCGCCAGCAGTTGATCGTCGACGAATAACTGGGCCGCGGCGCTGCCCCCCAGGGCGAAGTCATAATCCCCATCGTCGGGAACGGAGAACGTCGCCCGGTACTCGATGGCCTGCGCCCCCGGCAGAGGATCGGCAGCGACCGCGAACGGGTACCTCGCGATCATGGACGGGGGCGTCGCGAAGTCACGGCCCGGGTGGTACACGGCTTCGAACCCCTGCTGGCCGACGCTCGTGGTGTACAGCGCGTCGTCCCCCGGGCGACCGTCTCCCACCGTGAACGCCGTCGCTCCGGGCTGTGAGATCGTCGCCGTCAGCCGCACCTGGTGCTCGCCGAACGGCAGCGACTTCAGGTCGGCCGTCGCATGGCCGCGCCCGGCTGCCGCGGCCTTCCCGTCGATCTCGATGGCGACGCTGCCCGGCGCCGAGAACTCGAGCGCGCCGAGATCCCGCGCCGAGCCGATCCAGGTGTACGCCTCCCACGTCGCCGTCACCGTGCCTGAAGTGCCAAGATCGGCGGCGGACCAGTCGCGGTTCACGGCGGCGTCTTGCGGCGCCTGCAGGATCGCTCCGTCCGGCGACGCGCCTTCATGTACCGTCATCTGGACCGCGTGAACGACGTTGGTGTCGGCGGCCGGGATGCGGACCTCGGACCAGTACACCTTCCCAAACGGGTCCCGGTAGTCGCGGACGGAGAGATGCGGGTACAACCTCCGCAGCGTGGGCAGCACGCCGAGCTGCTGCGAGTCCATCACGACCAGCACGTCCTTGTCGCCGCGCGGGAAGATGACGTTCGCTGAGGTGCTGTAAGGCGCGTACTGCTTGTCGTGCGCCAGTGTCGTCAGCGCCTGGTGCGAGAACAGTCGCGAGATGTACACGCGCTCGCTATCGGCGTGCCCCGCCACGACCTTCGCGGTCTGCGTGAATATCGGCGTAAAGCTGTCGTAGACGGACAACGCGGCCGCCTGGTGGTTGAAGATTTCGTCGTAGTTCATCAGCGTCGAACCGCCCACCAGCGCGATCGCGCCTGCGGCGAAGACCGCGAGCCCGATGCGTGACACGGCCAGCACGCGGTAGACGGCGCCCACCGCCAGCGCCTCCAGCAGGAACACGGCCGGCACCGCTCCGATGCCCCGGATCGCGCTCGGATTCTCCACCTGGAGCGTCAGTGCCCCGGGGACCAGCGCCAGCACCAGCCACGGCGCCACGCCCGCACGCCGCCAGTCCCGGAACGACCACAGGCTCACGGCGATGCCCAGGACGAACAGCGCCGCTGAGAGGTCATCGAGTTCCGGCGCGAACGGCAGGTTGTGCCGCCCGTTCTGGTCGCCTTGCACGTTGAACATCCGCCACGTCGCGCGGAAGTTATGCCAGAGCGGATCGTAGCTGCCTTCCTTATCGACTTCCTTGAACACGCTGACCTGGCGCGCCCGCTCGGACACCTTGTCCGGGTGCATGACCGTGAAGATGCCGAGCGGCGCCACGGCGATGACGAAGACGACGATGAACGTCGCAAGACCTGGAAGCTGCGCCCTCAGCTCGCGCCAGCGCGTCGCGAGCCACAGGAGCCCGAACACGGCGACCACGGCCGGCACCATGCGAAACGCGACGTAGCTGTAGAGCCCCAGCGCCAGGAAGAAGCCGCTGAGCGCGAACTGCCACGCCTTGCGGGTCTCCATCGCCCGCATGAACCAGTACACGGCAAGGATCTCGATGACCGGTTGGATCGACGCTTCCCAAGAGATGCGCGAGAACGTCACGGCCCAGCGGGACACCGCGTGCAGCGCGCTCGCGATGAGCGCCGGGACGGTGCCTGCCACGTGACGCGCGAGGAAGTAGAACGCGACCACCGCCGAAAGTCCGGCCACGGTAGGCACGATGCGGATCGCGAAGATGGTGTAGCCGAAGACCTTGAACGAACCGGCGAGCAGGTACAGGTACAGCGTCGAGCGTCCGAACACGGTGTCGAACCAGAGTCGCACGTGATCGTGGTCGATCAGGCTGATGGCGTCCGAGGCGTTGACGGCCTCGTCGTACCAGAGCCCGGGAGGGAACGAGTAGAACTTGTAGAAGCGAAAGAAGACGGCAAGGCCGACGACGAACGCGAACAGCGCGACCTCGGCGCCAAACGGCAGGTCGAACCCGGACTCAGGCTCATGCGCGTCGTTTCGCTTCCGCGAGTCCAACAGCACGCCGGCACCCAGCAGCAGCGCGCCAGCCACGAACCCGAAGCCGGGGTGCGGGGCGTCGCCATACGCGATGGTGAACTGCGTGGCCAACGCCACGGCGACCCCCGCCACGGCGAGCAGCGGCGGCACCAGTCGCCGCGCCGGCGGCGGCAGACTTGTCAGAGAGAGTGCTGCTGCGAACCTTCGGATCAATGGAACTCCGTTCGTCCGGTCTGGCGACGCGCGCATTATACGGATGCGCTCCGATCAAATTCGGGCGCTCGACGAGCAGGCGGCCTCAGGCGGGGGGCGGCGGCAGGTCCCCGACCCCCGCGATGGCATCGGCGGGCACGTCTCGCTGCTGAAGCAGCCACAGCCGGAAGTACCGCCCGCGCAGCGCCAACAGCTCATCGTGCGTACCCTGCTCCACGATCTGGCCGTGGTGCAGCACGATGATCCGGTCGGCGCCGCGGACCGTCGCGAGCCGGTGGGCGATGATGATGCTGGTGCGGCGCGCGGTGAGCCGTTCGAGGCTCTCCTGGATGAGCGCCTCGGTCTCGGAGTCGATGTTGGCGGTCGCCTCATCGAGCACGAGCATCACTTCGGGATCGAACGCCACTGAGCGGGCGAACGCCAGGAGTTGCTTCTGGCCAGTGCTAAGGTTCGCGCCGCGCTCGACCAGCCGGTGCTGGTAGCCGTCCGGCAGCTCCTCGATGAAGCGGTCGGCGCCCACGAGACGGGCCGCGTTGCGCACTGCCTGGGGGCCGATGCTCTCGTCGCGCAGGCGGATGTTCTCCTCGATGGTGCCGGTGAAGATGAAGGGATCTTGCAGGACCAGGCCGATGTGCCGCCGGACGTGTTGCTGCTTCGCCTTCGCGATATCGATCCCGTCGAGGCGGATGCTTCCCTGCTGGATGTCGTAGAAGCGCAGGAGCAGGTTGATCAGGCTCGTCTTGCCTGCACCCGTCGCGCCCACGAACGCCACCCGCTGCCCCGGCTCGATGCGGAAGCTCACGTCGCGCAGCACCCACGTGCCCGGCGTGTAGGCGAACGACACGTGCTCGAAGTCCACGGCGCCGGCGATCTTCGCCGGAAGCTCCACGGCGTCGGCATCGTCCTGCACGCCCTCCGGTTCGTCCAGCAGCGTGAAGATGCGCTCCAGCGACGCCATCGCCTGCTGGAGGATGTTGAAGCGGTCCGCAATCTCGCGCACGGGGTTGTAGTACATCGACACGAGCTGCAGGAAGGCCACCAAGCTGCCGACGGAGAGCGTCTCGTGCAGCACCATGCGCCCGCCGACGACGATCACGATGCCCGTCGTCACGGCGCTCACCATCGCCACGACCGGCTCGAACAGCGCGAAGGAGTGGACGACCTCCATGTTCGCGTCCAGGAGCTGGCCGCTGTAGCCGCGGAACTCCTCGTTGTCCTTGCGCTGGCGCCCGAAGAGCTGGACCAGGAGCGTGCCTCCGATGTGCTCCGCTGTGAAGGCGTTCAGCCGGGCGACGTGGCGCCGCTGCTTGCGGAACGAGTTCCGCATTACCACGGCGAACCAGCGCATAATGACGGCCAGCACCGGCATGATGACGAAGGTGATCAGCGCCAGCTTCCAGTTGATGTAGAGCAGCACGCCCGCGACGCCCGCGATCATGAAGAGATCGGCGATGATCGTGATCGCGCCGGCGGTCAGCAGCTCGTTCAGCGACGCAATGTCGTTCGTCAGCCGCGTGACAAGCCGCCCCACCGGGTTGGCGTCGTAGAACGCGATGGACATCCGCTGCAGGTGTCGGAACAGCTGCATGCGCAGGTCGTTCATCACCTTCTGCGAGACGATCACCATCAGCAGCGACTGCACGTAGCGGAAGCTGAAGATCAGCGTCAGCACGCCCAGGTACAGGCTCACGATCCACCAAAGGTCGCCCGTCGTGCCGTGCGAGATGTCCCGGTCGATCGCCTGCTGCACGAGCAGGGGCTGCACCAGCGTGAGGCCCGTCGTGACGAGCAGGAGGACGATCGCCAGGACGGTGCGCGGCAGGTACGGCCGCATGTACTGCATGAGGCGTCCGACCAGGCGCGAGTCGTACGCCTTGCCTATGACGTCGTCTTCTTCGTTGTAGCCGGCGCTTACCACTGCTGGCCCGCTTCCGCCGCTGGGGCGTCGCCATCGTCGCTCAACTGCTGTTCCAGGCGCTGCCGGCGATCGAGCTGGGCGTACGCGCCATCGCGCGCGACCAGCTCGTCGTGCGTGCCGCGCTCGACGATGCGGCCGTCGTCGATCACGACGATCTGGTCCGCCCACCGCACGGCCGACACGCGGTGCGCGATGATCACGGCGGTCCGTCCCGTGATGTACTCGCGGACGCCCCGCAGGATCCGCTCCTCCGTGTACGCGTCGACGTGCGAGAGCGCGTCGTCGAGGATCAGCACCGGCGCCTCGCGCGCGAGCGCACGCGCGATAGCGACGCGCTGCTTCTGCCCGCCCGAGAGCGACACCCCGCGCTCGCCCACCATCGTCTGCATGCCACGCGGCAGTTGCGGCAGGTCGGCGGTCAGCTGCGCCAGCTCGACGGCGCGTTCCATGTGCTGCGTATCCACGCCGCCGCCCCACAGCACATTCTCCTCAAGCGTCGCGGAGAAGAGGAACGACTCCTGCGGGACGAAGGCAATCGAGCGATGCAGCTGCTCCAGCGGGATCTCGCGCAGGTCGTGGCCGTCGATCGTGATGTGGCCGGACTTCGCGTCGTACACGCGGGCGATCAGATTCGCCAGCGTCGTCTTGCCCGCGCCGGTGGCGCCGACGATTGCCAGCGTCGTGCCCGCGGGCACGGACAGCGTGACGTCGTGGAGCACCGGCCGGCTGAAGTACCCGAAGCTGACGTGATCGAAGCCGATGCTCCCGCGCAACTCCGGCACCGAAACCACGCCCGGCGCATCGACCACCGCCGCGGTGCGCGCCAGCACCTCTTCCACACGCCGCATGGATGCCGCGGCCTGCTGGTAGAGGTTCAGCGTCCAGCCCATGTTCACCATGGGCATCGAGAGCAGCACGATGTAGCTGTTGAACTGGACGAACTGCCCGAGCGTGATCGCGCCGTGCTGTACCTCCAGCGCGCCGACCCAGATCACGATTACCGTGCTGATGCCGATGAGCACCGTGAGCAGCGGCCACAGCGCCATCGAGAGCCGCGCCCACGCCAGGTTGGCCTGCTCGAACCGGACCGTCTGCCGGGCGAAGGCCTCGGCCTCGTTGTCCTCCTGCACGTACGCCTTGATCACGCGCGCGCCGGAGAAGTTCTCCTGCACGAACGTCGTGAGCCCGCCGAACTGCGTCTGGACCGCGAGGAAGCGCCGCTCGATCACGCGGCCCACCCAGACGAAGAGCAGCGTGATGAACGGAAGCGGCAGCGCCGCAAGCAACGCCAGCTTCACGTCGATCGTGAGCATGATGATCAGGCCGGCGACGAACAAGAGCACCGAGCGACAGAGATCCATCAGCCCCGGGCCGAGAAACTCGCGCACCGTCGTCACGTCGTTGGAGACGCGCGCCATCAGATCGCCGGTCTGGTTGTCCTGGAAGAACTTCTGGTCGAGTGCCTGCATGTGGGCGTAGACGTCGTTCCGCAGGTCGTACTCGATCTTGCGGGACGAGCCGCTGACGAAGACGCGGGTGATGAATCGCAGGCCGCTATCGGCCGCCTGGATGCCGACGGTCAGCGCGGCGAAGAGGAGCAGCTTGTCGGTCGACCGGTCGGTGCGGAAGCTGTCGATCGCCCTGCCCAAGACATAAGGCGCCATGATGCTCGCCGCCGACGCCGCTGCCAGGGCAAGCAACCCGATCGACATGCGGAAGCGATACCGGAGGATGTACGGCCAGAGGCGGGAGGCGAAGATCACGGGACGCCTTCGACAATCGTGACAAAATCGAATTCTAGGTGACACAGGACGGCCGCGGTAGGGTACAATCGCGGGAACCACGACCGAAGTGTGAATCGTGACGATCACTTCAGGTATCTCTTGACACAAGAGCCGTATTCGTGGATTTTAGTGCCACCTGCCACTTGCCACTTGCGACTTGCGAGTTGGAGGGGACGGTTCGTTGAAGGGAGACACGAGAAATGGCCGGTAGTTACTGGGACAAGATCACCGAGCAGCGTATATCGCGGCGTCGCGTGATTCAGGGTGCAGGTGTCGCAGGAGTTGCCGCGGGTGCGGTGATCGTCGTCGGGTGCGGTGGGGGCAGCAGCTCCTCGAGCAAGACGCCATCGGCCGGCAAGTCGCCGAACGCAGGCGCCACGCCGACCGGCAATCCGCATGTCCTCAACCCGGGCACGACGCCGAAGGCGGGCGGCACGTACAACATCGGGACCTCGGTCGACTTCGACACGTTCGACCCGCACATCTCCATCGCCGGCGGTGTGGGCTACTTCCCGAAGGTCTACAACACCGTCATCAACCGGTCGCCGCGCGACAACTCGTTCAAGTTCGACGATATGGCCTCCAAGCTGGAGCAGCCGGATCCCCTCACCTACGTCTTCACCATGCGTGAGAACGTGATGATCGGCCCGAACCAGCTCGGCGTCCCGCAGCGCGCCATGGACGCGCACGACGTGGAGGCCAGCTTCGCTCGCATCAAGAGCCTGCCGCAGTCCAACGCCTATGCCTTCGTCGGCCAGGTCGTCGACTCAGCGACCTCATCGGCCGATGGCAAGACGCTGACGATCAAGACGAAGAAGCCGTACGGGTACTTCTTCTTCCGGATCGGCAGCCCGATTAACACGATCGTTCCGAAGGAGCTGCTCGCCACGCCGGACAAGATGAAGACGGCGTCCGCGGGCGCGGGTCCCTACGTCCTCAACCCCGGCAAGTACACCGAGGGCCAGAGCTCGCTGCTCGAGAAGAACACGGCCTACTACCGCAAGGACGAGAACAACAACAACGCCGCCCTTCCGTACATCGACGCCATCAACACGAAGATCATCTCCGACCGCTCGGCGCAGCGGACCGCGTTCCAGTCGGGGCAGATCGACACGTATGGCGCGCAGAACATCGACGACGCCAACGGGCTGAACTCCGGCAACCAGTACATGGTGAACAAGGACGCCACGGACACATTCATCGCGTTCACGATGAACCCGACGAAAGACCCGTGGAAGGACGACCGCATCCGCCAGGCGGCGATGCACGCCATCAACCGGCAAGAGTACATCGACCGCGTGTACAAGGGCGAGGCCAAGGAGAACGGGCTCGTCCACTGGTCGCTCGGCGACTACGCTATCGCCCCGGACGAGCTGAAGACGCTCCAGGGATACGACCCAAAGAAGTCGAAGGATCTGATCAAGGCGGCCACCGGCAAGGACACCGTCGACATCACGGTCATGTGGCCCGCCGACTCGATCATTGAGGAGCACAACCTGCACCTCCCGATCTGGCTGCAGCAGATGTCGGACGCCGGGTTCAACGTCAACAAGGACCCGCAGGCGTTCGGGACGTGGCTGGACAACTACACCAACCTCAAGTACGACGCGAGCCTAGCACTGAACCAGGTGTACGAGTACGCGGAGTTCGAACTCGACTTCCAGCACTCGGAGGGTCCGGCGCGCAACCACATCTACACCATCGGACTGGGCGCCGTGTACCCGGAGATCGACCAGGCCATCGACGAGTCGAAGGCGATCACGGACCCCGTGGCGCAGGCGAAGAAGGTCCAGGACGTGCAGCGGATGATCTACGCCAAGGGCCCGACGTTCCTGCCGCTGGTCACGCCATACGCGTACACGCTGTACCAGCCATACGTGAAGTCGATCCCGGTGAACCTGGGCACGGCGTCCGGCCTGTACCTGAGCACCGCGTACCTGGACAAGTAGGAGAAGGGGCCGGAGCCTCCCCATGCAGACGTTCATTATTCGCCGCCTCATCATCGGCGTCGTGATCTTGTTCTTCCTGTCGCTCATCGTCTTCACGCTGCTCAGCATCGTGCCGGGCGACCCTGCGAAGCAGCGCTGCGGCCTCGGCTGCAAGGAAGAGCAGATCAAAGCGATCCAGCACGAGCTTGGCCTGGACAAGTCGCGGTTCCCGGTGAACGTGACGCCGGCTCCGCCGTTCGTCGAGTTCCATGCGCACAGCCAGTACGGCGACTGGCTGAAGAACGTCGTCACCGGCGATCTCGGCGAGTCCACCTACTACCACCAGCCGGTGACGACGGCGATTCGTCACCGGCTGCCGGTTACGTTCGAGTTGATGGTGCTGACGATGATCTTCACGATCATCGTCGGCATCCCGTTCGGCGTGGTATCGGCGCTCTTCCGCAATTCGCCGATCGACTATCTCGTCCGGCTCACGTCGATCTTCGGGCTCTCGATTCCGAGTTTCTGGGTCGCGACCCTGGTACTGATCATCCCAGTAACGCTGTGGGGCTACTCGCCCCCCCTCGGCAGGGTGATCTGGTTCTCTGACGACCCGATCGGCAATCTGAAGCAATTCATGCCGGCCGCGGGCGTGCTCGCTCTGGGATCGGCGGCGGGCATCATGCGTTTGTCGCGATCGTCCCTGCTGGAAGTGCTGCGGCAGGACTACATGCGCACGGCGCGCGCCAAGGGGCTCGCGGACCGATCCGTCGTCCTGAGGCACGGGTTGAAGAACTCCCTGATCCCGGTCGTAACCGTGCTCGGCCTCCAGATGGCCGGCCTCCTGGGCGGCACGATCTTCATCGAGCAGATCTTCGCGCTGCCCGGACTGGGCCAGTACACCTTCATCGAACTCTTCAACAAGGACTTCCCGGTCGTCGAGAGCATGTCTCTCTACATCGGCGCGGTGGTCATCCTGCTGAATCTGCTGGTCGACGTGAGCTACGCGTGGTTCGACCCGCGTATCCGGTACTCATAGGGGATCTGACGCATGTCGAACGAAGTCGCCACCGGAACGCCGTCGATCCCCGCGGAGCTGTTCGCCCGCCCCGAGGGCCGGCGCTACGGCGAGATGGCTCGCGGCGCGCTCAAGCTGGCGTCCCGCAACCCGCTCGGGACCTTCGGGCTGTTCATCATCGTGGCGTTTCTGTTCATCGCAATCTTCGCGCCACTGCTCGCGCCGTATCGGTTCGACAACTTCCGTGCCGGGGACCCGCGCGAAGGCATGAGCATGCACCACTGGTTCGGTACTGATCTATCAGGACGCGATACGCTGAGCCGCGACATTTACGGCGCGCGCATCTCACTCTCCGTGGCGTTCATCTCCGTGCTGGGCGGTTCGGCACTCGGCACGATGTTCGGCATCATCTCCGGGTACAACGGCGGATTCACCGACTCGCTCACCCAGCGGATCGTCGACACGGCGATCGCCTTCCCGCAGCTCCTGCTCCTCCTGATCATCGTGCAGACGCTCGGGCCTTCGTTTCGCACTGTGGTCATCGCCATCATGCTCGGCATCATTCCCGGCGTCACCAGGGTGGTGAGGGGCGCGGCGTTGTCGGAGAAGAACAACCAGTACATCGAGGCGGCGCGGTCAATCGGCGCTTCCACGCCGCGCATCCTGTTCCGGCACATCCTGCCGAACGTGATGGCTCTGGCGATCGTCATCATGAGCACGTTGCTCGGCGCCGCTATCCTGGCTGAGGCCGGCCTTTCATTCCTCGGCCTCGGCATTCCCGAGCCGGCCGCCTCCTGGGGCCGCGATGTCAACGCGGCCCGGGGCGATTTCCCGCTCAAGATCGCCGCGGCGTTCTTCCCGGGCGCGGCCATCACCCTGACGGTGCTCGGGTTCAACCTGCTCGGCGACTCGATCCGCGACATCGCGGACCCGCGGCTCCGCGGCTCGCGCTGACGGGGCGGCACAGGCGCGCACACGAACGGCTCGCCAATTGGCGGGCCGTTCCGCATGGTTACGATGTATCCGCGTGAAGCGCATTTCCCGATACCGCTGTCAGCCTTGATCGACCACGCCGCGTCACGTAGCGTTCCCCCGAGTTACCGACGAGAAGGAGCGCACACTTGGCCGACGAGCCCATCTCACGTTACTACGTCTCCCAGCGGCTCAAGCTGCACTACGCCGTCTGGGGAGACGAAGCGAATCCTCCTCTCCTCCTCATCCACGGCAACCGCGACCATGCACGGACGTGGGACGCCGTCGCCAAGCAACTCCGCAAGGACTACTGCGTCTACGCCGTCGACCTGCGCGGCCACGGCGACAGCGATTGGTCCGTCGGCAGCCAGTACAGCATGCCGGAGTTCGTGCTCGACGTCGCGATGCTGGGCCAGCAGCTCAATCGGTATCCGTTGACGATCGTCGGCCATTCGCTGGGCGGCGCGGTCACGCTGAACTACGCCGGCATCTTCCCCCAAAACGTGAAGAAGATCGTCGCCATCGAAGGGCTCGGCCCGCGCGTGGGCGAGCCGACGCCTGCCTCCGTCCGCATGTGGCACTGGATCAACGAGCTCGAGGAGTTCGACCGCCGGCAGCCGCGCCGCTACGCGTCCGAGGAGGCGGCGGTGCAGCGGATGCGTGAGGAGAACCCGCATCTCACGCCGGAGATGGCGCAGCACCTGACGCGCCACGGCATGCGCCAGAACGACGACGGCACGCGGAGCTGGAAGTTCGACAACTACGTGCGCCTGCGGTCGCCGTACGAGTTCAACATCGCCGAGGCGCGCGAGATCTGGAACCAGATCCGCTGCCCGGTGCTGCTGGTCCGCGGTTCCGAGAGCTGGGCCACCGATCCGGAGGCGGACGGCAAGGCGTCGGCGTTCCACGACTACAAGACGGTCATGGTGCGGGACGCCGGCCACTGGGTGCACCACGACCAGCTGGACGTGTTTATGCAGGTGCTGCGGAGCTTCCTGTAGCGGACGCGTCGGCGTCGCCCAGCAGCGCAAGGGCGGCCCGCGCCGCGTCTTCGAAGACGCTGCCGTCGTCCGACTCGTCCAGCGCCTGCCCGATCAGCGAGGCGTCGTCCTCCGGTCGCTGCGCCACGGTGCGATGCACCGGCGCGTCCGGCCACTCCGCACGCACGTGCATGTGGCCGCTCGCGTTGTGCTGCTGCACGAGGAAGGTCGCCGCCTGGGTCAGGATCCGCACCTCGCACAGCGGGCCGGCTTCGCCGCTCGCGGTGACGCTCAGCCGCACGCCGCGGCTCGCGTCGTAGAGCGTGGCGTCGATGCCGTCCGGGCGCGGCGCGAGGTCGGCGATGGTCAGCCCCAGCCGCGACACGAGCCAGCCGGCGAACAGGAGCGCCTCGCTCGACGGCGCGGCGCCGCCGGACGTGATCTCGATCGCCTGCAGCCGCGAAAGCGTTCGCAGGGCGTCGTCGCCGTCGAAGCACTGCGCGACGAGGCTCCGCCACGTCGCCATGCGCGCCCACGCGAGGTCGACGACCGCCACGCCCTCTTCAGCGCAGGCGCGACGCGCGCCGCGAAGAGCGCGGCGCACGTCGCCCGGCGCCGCGGTATCGATGAACAGACGGTCCGCCGCGGCCAGCAACTCGCGCACGAGCCCGTTCTCCAGCGTGACGCCGCCGATCAGCCAGAGCGCCACGGGCAGCTCAGGCACGAGCAGCGCGAGCACCGCCGAGGCCAGCGGACGCTCCTGCGCGCCGCGCAGCGTGATCTCCTCCGAGCAGCTGTGCCGCACGCCGGTGGCGGACCGCCAGCAGTGCGCCGAGATGGACGCCTGCACGGCTCCGGCGGCGGGATTCGCCACGGCCAGGATGCCGCGGCACGGCTGCCGCCCCGGCAGCGTGTCCATCACCTCCGCAAAGCGCCGCGCGCCGTCTTCATCGCCGGCGACTGCGACGAAGTTGAGCACGCGCAGGTGGGTCGTCGATTCGTCGGCTCCCGCGCCGGCCGTGCTGCGCCAGATCTCCGCGAACGCGTTCTCTATACCGCCCGGCTCGACGGTGATCGGCGCGTCCGTGATCCGCTCGATGGCTGTCACATCCGGTGCCATTCGCGTCCGTCCCGCTGGATGAGATGGTCGGCGCCGCCCGGCCCCCAGCTCCCGGCCTCGTAGAACTGCAGCGGCGACTCGCCGGAGCCCCACGCATCCAGCACCGGCGTAAGCAAGTTCCACGCGGCCTCGACGCTGTCCCAGCGCGTGAACAGCGTGCTGTCGCCCAGCATCGCGTCGAGCAGCAGCCGCTCGTACGCCTCGGGCGCGTCGATGCTGAACGACGTGCCGTAGCGGAAGTCCATGTTGACGGGCCGCACGTCCGAGCGGGTGCCCGGCACCTTCGCACCGAACCGCAGGCTGATGCCCTCGTCCGGCTGGATCCGCAGCACCAGCAGGTTCGGCGCGACGTTGTCGCCGCCCATCTCGCGGAACAGCGCGAGCGGGGCCCTGTTGAACGTGATGGCCACCTCCGTCGCGCGCTTCGGCAAGCGTTTGCCGACGCGCAGGTAGAACGGCACGCCCGCCCAGCGCCAGTTCTCGATCTCCAGCTTGAGCGCGGCGTAGGTCTCCGTCATCGAGTTCGGCGGCACGCCCGGCTCCTGCCGGTAGCCGGCCACCTGCTCGCCAACGATGGCGCCGGCGGCGTACTGCGCGCGCACCGTGTCGGCCGCGATGTCGTCGATCGCGTTGATGGCGTGGAACACCTTCGCCTTCTCGTCGCGCACCGCGTCCCCGCGAAACGACGCGACCGGCTCCATCGCGACCAGCGCCAGCACCTGCATGAGGTGGTTCTGCACCATGTCTCGCAGCGCCCCGGCCTCCTCGTAGTACGAGCCGCGGCCCTCGACGCCCACCGTCTCCGCAACCGACACCTGCACGTTGTCGATGTAGCGGCGGTTCCAGATCGGCTCGAAGATGCCGTTCGCGAAGCGGAACACGAGGATGTTCTGGACGGTCTCTTTGCCCAGGTAGTGGTCGATGCGGAACACCTGGCGCTCGCGGAACACTTGCCGCAGGTCGCGGTCGAGCGTGCGCGCCGAGTCGAGGTCGCGCCCGAACGGCTTCTCGACCACGAGTCGCGCCCAACCGCCGTTCGCGCCGCGCGACAGCCCAGCTTCACCGAGCCGCTGCGAGATCGGCGCGTAGGCGTGGGGCGGCGTGGCCAGGTAGTAGAGCCGGTTGCCGCCCGCTCCGTGGGCGGCGTCCTGCTTCGCCAGGCGCTCCGCGAGCCGCGTGTACGCCGCCGTGTCGTCGAAGCTTCCCACAACGTAGTGCAGCCCGCGCGCGAAGCTGTCCCAGATGTCTTCCTGGATCGGCTCACGCGAATATTGCGTGACCGCGTCCTTCATCTTCGCGCGAAACTGGTCGTCCGTCATCTCCCGGCGCGCGAAGCCGACGATCGAGAAGCCGCCGGGGGTCAGGCGGCCGCGCGCGAGGTTGTAGAGCGCGGGGACGAGCTTGCGCGCCGTCAGGTCGCCGGTGGCGCCGAATACGACGACCGCGCACGCCTGGGGCGTGCGCGGCATGCTGAGGCCGGAGCGGAGTGGATTTGGGCTGGCGGTGGTTTCGCTGGTCATGCCTTGGCCGGACCTGCCTGCTTCACGGCGTGCCCGCCGAACTCGTTGCGGAGCGCCGCCTGCACCTTCGCGCTGAACGACGAGTCCTGCCGCGACGCGAACCGCCGCATGAGCGACAGCGTGATGATCGGCGCCGGCACGTCCTGGTCGAGCGCCTCCTGCACGGTCCAGCGGCCCTCGCCTGAGTCCTCGACGTAGCCGCGGATCGACTCGAGGCGCGGATCGCGCTCGAACGCGCGCTCCGCCAGCTCCAGCATCCACGACCGCACGACGGAGCCGCGGTTCCACAGCCCGGCGATGCGGCGCAGGTCGAGATTGAACTTCGATCCGGCCAGCAGCTCGAATCCCTCGCCGTAAGCGGCCATCATGCCGTACTCGATGCCGTTGTGCACCATCTTCACGAAGTGCCCCGCGCCCACCGGGCCGACGTGCGCGTAGCCGTCGGGCGGCGCCAGCGTCCTGAGCGCGGGCTCGATGTGGGCGAAGGCGCCGTCCGCGCCGCCCGCCATGATGCAGTAGCCCTCCTTCAGCCCCCAGATACCGCCGCTCGTGCCCGCATCGACGTATTCGATGCCGCGCAGCGCCAGCTCCTCGCCGCGGCGCACGCTGTCGTGGTAGTTGGAGTTGCCGCCGTCGATCAGCACGTCGCCCTTGCTGAGCGCGGGCGCCAGCTGGTCGATCGTCGACTGCACGGGCCCGCCGGCCGGCACCATCATCCAGATCGCGCGCCGGGGCGACAGCTTCGCCACGAGATCCTGCAACGACGCGGCCGGCGTCGCGCCGATCGCGGCGGACGCATCGACCGCCGCGGGATTCAGGTCGGTCACGACGACGCGGTGGCCGCCTTCGAGGAGGCGCTGCGTCATGTTCGCGCCCATCCGACCCAGCCCCACCATCCCGATCTCCATGCTCGTCACCTCCGCGCGCCCGCCGGCGCGACCGCTTCGTTCAGCACTCGGCACAGGTACTCCATGTCGGCCTCGGCGTTCGCCTCGGACAGCCGCACGCTCAGCGCGGGCAGGCCGTGACTGTGCAGCGACTGCAGGTCGCCGATCGCCTGCGCGCGCTTGAGCTGGCCGAACGTAAAGGAGCGGCCCGAAATCGAAAGGTCGGATCCTTGCTGCGCCGTGACCTGCAGGAATACGCCGCGCGCAGGGCCGCCCTTGTGCAGCTGCCCCGTCGAGTGCAGGTAGCGCGGCCCGTAGCCGAGCGTCGTCGCGACGCCGGTGCCGCGCATCACCGCGCTCCGCATCCGGCGGAACTGCTCGCCGGCGCGCTCGGTGGGCTGGACGTAGGCCGTAATGGCGAAGTAGCTGCCATCCTGCAGCGACGACGTCAGCGCGGCGAGCTTCGTGCGAAGCCCGCCGTCGCGGATGGGGACCTCGTCGATCGCGCCGAACGATCCGGTCCGCTCGAACTCCGCGAGCACGCGATTCGTGTTGTCCTTCGATTCCTGCACGTTCGGCTCGTCGAACGGGTTGATGCCCAGCACATGGCCGGCGACGGCCACGGCGAACTCCCAGCGGAAGAACTCGCGCCCCAGGTCGTACACGTCGTCCAGGTCGATGCTGATGACCGGCAGGACCGCTGCCAGCAGCGATCCGACCACCGCATCTTCCGAGCCGTTGGCGTCCACCCCGAGCCGCAAGCGCACGAACAGCCGGTCGTCGCCGTAGCCGGTCGGAGACGCGGCTTCCTCGTCCGCCACGGGCAGGATGCCGCGGCCTTCCTTGCCGGTGCTCTCCGCGATCAATTGCTCGACCCAGAGGCCGAACGAGCCGATGGAGGGAGACACGATGAACGTCGCCTTATCCCGGCCCGCCAGCGCCAGCGCGCCGATCGCGGCGCCAAGCCTGAGTGTGTCGCTGTCCGCGGCGCGGGCGTCCGCCGCAGCCGCGATGCCGCGATCCAGCAGCCGCGCGACGTCGATGCCCACGACGGCCGCAGGCGCCAGGCCGAAGTACGACAACGCGGAGTAGCGGCCGCCGATGTCGCCGGGGTTGACGAATACGCGGCGAAAGCCATGTTCGGCCGCCAGCGCTTGCAGCGGCGTGCCGGCGTCCGTGACGGCGACGAAGTTTGCGCCCGCATCATCGGGCTTCACCGCGCGCACCTGCTCGTGGAAGAACGCGAAGAGCGACAGCGCCTCGATCGTCGTGCCGGACTTCGACGAGACGACGAACAGTGTCGTCGCGGGGTCAATCTGCTCCAGCACGGCGCGGATGGTGGCCGGGTCGGTGGTATCGAGCACGTGCAGCCGCGGCCAGCCGCGCCGCGCGCCGAAGCTGCGACGCATGACCTCCGGCGCGAGCGAGCTGCCACCCATCCCGAGCACGACGGCATCGCGAAAGCCGTCCGCCCGCACCCGCTCGGCGAACGACTGAAGCGCGCCTACATCCGCGCGCATCTGCTGCGCGACATCGAGCCATCCGAGGCGGTTGGCGACGGACTCGCGGCGGCCGGCGTCGCCGCCCCAGAACGCCGCGTCGCGCTTCCAGATGCGGTCGGCGGCGGACGCGGCGACGAGGCTCTCGACCTGGGCCTCCGCGCCTGCGAATCCGCCGAGAGACAGCATCACGCGGCGCTCGCCTTCTTGATCTGTTCGACCTTCTGCGCGGTGATCGCGTTGATCTCGTCGAACGACTTGCTGAACGACGCGACGCCATCCACCTGCAGCTTGTCGGTGATCTCGCGAAGGGCGATGCCGGCCGACTCCAGGTCCGCCAGCACGCGCCGCGCGGCGTCGACGCCGGCGTCCAGCGTGCGCGACGCGACACCGTGGTCGCGGAACGCGTCGATGGTGGCGGGCGGCATGGTGTTCACGGTGTCGGGGCCGATCAACTCCTGCACGTAGAGGATGTCGCTGTAGGCCTTGTTCTTCGTGCCGGTGCTGGCCCAGAGCGGGCGTTGCGGCTTCGCGCCCTTCTCCCGCAGCTTCTTGAAGCGCTCGCTGCCGAACACCGCGTGGAACCGCTCATAAGCGACCTTGGCGTTCGCGTTGGCGACCTTGCCCAACAGCCCCTGCAGCATGGCGCGCTCCGCGTCGCTCGTGGCTGCGGCGAGCTTCTCCTCGATCAGCTTGTCGGCGGCGCCGTCCACGCGGCTGACAAAGAAGCTCGCGACGGAGTTGCAGTCCCCGAGATCGAGCCCTGCCTCGGCGCGGCGCTCGAGGCCCCGCACGTACGCCTCCATCACGCGCTCGTAGAACTCGAGCGCGAAGATCAGGGTCACGTTGATGTTCAGCCCTGCGAAGATGCACTCCTCCACGGCCGGCAACCCTTCGTTCGTGGCCGGGATCTTCACCATCAGATTCGGGCGACCGATCAGCGACCACCACCGCTTCGCCTCGTCGATCGTCGGCTGTGTCTGGTACGCCTTCGCTGGCGACACCTCGATGCTGACGAATCCGTCGGCGCGGGCCTCATCGAATACGGGCCGCAGGGTATCGGTCGCCTGTCGGATGTCCACCGCGGCGATCTTCTCGAAGAAGTCGTGCGCGGCCACGCCGTCCCGGACTAGCTCGCGCAGCTGCGCGTCGTAGTCGTCGCCGGCGCCGATCGCCTGCGCGAAGATCGTCGGGTTGGCGGTGACGCCGCGGATGCCGTCCTGCTCCACGTAGCGCTTCAGCCCGCCGTCTTCGAGCATATTGCGCCGGATGAAGTCCAGCCACGGCGATTGCCCTTGCTTCGTGAACAGATCCTGCACCGAGTTAGCCATTGATCTTTCCCTCCTCGCCAGCGAAGCGCGCCTCGATCGCCAGCACCTTGTTCAGCCGCCGTACGTGACGCTCACCGCCGCTGAAGCGCGCGCTCAGGAACGCGCGCACCAGCTCGATTGCCACTTCTGGTCCGATGACGCGCGCGCCGAGCGTCAGCACGTTCATGTCGTCGTGCTCCACGCCCTGGTGCGCGGAATAGGTGTCGTGGCAGACGGCCGCGCGCACGCCGGTGATCTTGTTCGCCGCGACCGACGCGCCCACGCCGCTGCCGCAGAGCACGATGCCCCGCTGTGCCTCACCCGATCGCACGCTAAGACCCACGGCCTCCGCAAAGTCCGGATAGTCGACGGCCGCGTCGCTAAACGTGCCCTTGTCCAGCGCTTCGTGACCCAGGCGCTCGATCTCCGCGATCACCGTCGCCTTCAGGGGGAATCCGCCGTGATCGCAGCCCAACGCCACGCGCATCGTCACACCTTCGCTCCGCTCAACCGCTCCACGACCGACTGCACGCGCTGCGCGACCTGCTCCGCCGTGAAGCCCAGCTCCGCCAGCACCTTCGCGGCAGGAGCCGACGCGCCGAAGCGGCCGTCGATGCCGACCGTATCGCCGGCGTCGCCGGTCCAGCGGTGCCAGCCCAGCGTGACCCCGGCCTCGACCGAGACTCGGGCGCGCACGGCGGGCGGCAGGACCGCGTCGCGGTACGCGGCGTCCTGCGCCTCGAACAGCTCCCAGCACGGCATGCTGACCACCCGCGTCCGCACGCCGTGGCCCGCCAGCAGCGCCTGCGCCTCGATCGCCAGGCTCACTTCCGAGCCGGTGCCGATCAGGATCGCATCCGGGCTGCCGCCTTCGGCCTCGCTGACGACGTAGGCGCCGCGCTCCACGCCGCGCGCACCGCCGTTGGCCGCGCCGGGCAGGTGCGGCAAGTTCTGGCGCGAGAGCGCCAGGATCGTCGGGCCGCGATGCTCGATCGCGATCTTCCACGCGACAGCCGTCTCGTTCGCGTCGGCGGGACGGATGACGAGTACGCCCGGCATCGCGCGGAGCGCCGCCAGGTGCTCAACCGGCTGGTGCGTCGGGCCGTCTTCGCCGACCGCGACGCTGTCGTGCGTGAACACGAAGATCGAATGGAAGTGGCTGAGCGCGGCGAGCCGGATCGCCGGGCGGTTGTAGTCGGAGAACACCATGAAGGTCGCGCCGAACGGGATGACGCCGCCGTGCGCGGCCATGCCGTTTACCGCCGCGCCCATCGCGTGTTCGCGGACGCCGAAGTAGATGTTGCGTCCGGCCGGGGACTCCGGCGCCATCACGCCCTGCCCCTTCATCTCCGTGTTGTTCGACTCTCCGAGGTCCGCCGACCCGCCGATCAGCAGCGGCAGCGTCGTCGCGATCGCGTTCAGCGACTGCCCGGAGGCGACGCGCGTGGCGATCGGCTTGTCGTCCAGCGTCCACGCCGGCAGGGCCGCGTCCCAGCCCGCCGGCAGCTCGCCCGCCATGGCGCGGCGGAATTGCTCGGACTCCACCGGGAACGCTTGCGCGTACGCGTCGAAGCGCGCCTGCCAGTCGCCCTGCTGCCGCGCCCCGCGTGTGAGCGCTTCGCGGACGTGCGCCAGCGCCTCATCCGGCACGTAGAACTGCTTGTCCTCCGGCCAGCCGTAGGCCCGCTTCGTAAGCTTCACTTCCTCTTCGCCCAGCGGGCTGCCGTGCGCCTTGCTGGAGTCCTGCTTGTTCGGACTGCCGTAGCCGATGTGCGTGCGCGCGACGATCAGCGACGGCCGCTCCGTGCCCTGCGCGGACCGCAGGGCGGACGACACCTGCTCGATGTCCATGCCGTCGACGTGCTGTACGTGCCAGCCGTACGCCTCGAAGCGCGTCGCGACATCCTCGGTGAACGTCAGGTCGGTCGGCCCGTCGAGGGAGATCAGGTTCGAGTCGTAGAGCACGACGAGTTTGCGCAGCGCCTGGTGGCCCGCCAGCGACGCCGCCTCGTGCGAGATGCCCTCCATGAGGTCGCCGTCGCTCGCGAGTACGTACGTGTGGTGATCGACGATCTCGTGGCCCGGCCGGTTGAAGACGCCCGCGAGATAGCGCTCGGCGAGCGCCATGCCGACGCCGGTGGCGAAGCCCTGCCCGAGCGGGCCTGTCGTGGTCTCGATGCCGGGGATCAGGCCGTACTCGGGGTGGCCCGCCGTCGGGCGGCCCCACTGCCGGAAGTTCTGGATGTCATCCATCGTGATGCCGCTGTAGCCCGTGAGATACAGCAGGCTGTAGAGCAGCATCGAGCCGTGGCCCGCGGAGAGCACGAAGCGATCGCGGTCCGGCCACTTCGCGTCGGCGGGATTGTGTTTCAGGAAGCGATCCCACAGCGCGTACGCCGTCGCCGCCGCACCCATCGGCAGGCCGGGATGCCCGGAGTTCGCCTTCTGCACCGCGTCGATGGAGAGCGTGCGGATCGTGTTGACGCACAGTTCGTCGAGCCTGGGATCAGTCATGCGCCGATATCTCCGGTCAGTTGGGGATCGAGGCGGTATTGCGAGGGGAGCGACGGACGAGCCGACCGGGAGGGGCTCCGGTGTTGCCGCGTGGAACGCCGCGATTCGCGCAGTATCACGCGCGAATTATACCGGCACTTGCCCGCTGGACGTGGCTTGTTATGTAGCCTCGCGCGGACGACTGCGCGAGATGTTACAGCTTGCCGTCGAGGAACTGCGCGAGCGTCGCGGAGATGATCGACAGCAGGACGATCGCGACGATCGGCGAAAGGTCGATGCCCATGCGCGGCATCAGGCGGCGGATCGGGTCGAGGATCGGTTCGGTCACCGTGTTCAGCGCCTGCATCAATGGGCTCCGGGGGTCCGGGTTGAACCAGCTCAGCAGCGCCCGGGCGATGATGGCGATGGTGAGAATCGTGGCGATAAGGCAGACGACCTGGGCGGCGGGCGTCTGACCGCTGCAGCTTGGACCAAGCACGCGCTACTCCCCCAACTCACGAGAGCGGTTGTACGCCGCCTCGACCGCATCGATGATCGCGCCGCGCACGCCCGCGGTCTCGAGCGCCAGCAGGCCCGCCGCCGTCGTGCCCGCGGGCGACGTGACCTCGTTCCGCAGCTGCGCCGGGTGCTTCCCCGTCACCTGCGCGTACTTCGCGGCGCCTATGAACGTCTGCAGGGCCAGCGTCTCGGCGACCTCGCGGTGCAGCCCCACGTGCACGCCGGCGTCGATGAACGCTTCGATCAGCAGGTAGACGAAGGCCGGACCGCTCCCCGAGAGGGCGGTCGCCATGTCGAGGTACTGCTCTTGATCCACCTGGACCTGCAGGCCGAGCGCCTCCAGCAGCGACGCGACCTGCGCGCGCGCCTGCTGGCTCACGTCCGGCACCGCGAGCCACACGCTCATGCCCGCGCCGATGGCCGCAGGCGCGTTCGGCATGACGCGCACGACGGCGGCATGGCCGAGCGTGCGGGCGATGGCGTCGATGCGCACGCCTGCCATAATCGATACGACGGTCTGGTTGGCGCGCAAACGGCCCCGCAGTTGCCCGGCGGCGGCTGCGAACTCCTGCGGCCTCACGGCGAAGATGAGCAGGTCGGCGCCATCGGCCGCGAGGGTCGCATCGGCGCCGGCGGCGACGGCGTAGCGGGCGGCGATTTGCTTCGCCCGCTCCGGGTTGGCCTCGGCCACGACGATGTCCGCGGGCACGGCGACGCCCGCCTTGAGCGCGGCGCCCAGGATGGCCTCGCCCATCTTTCCGCAGCCGACCAGACCCAGCTTCAAGTGGCGACCTCGAGCCCGCGTACGGCGGACGGCTAACCCACGCGGGGGCCGAATATGGCGCGGCCGACGCGCACGAACGTCGACCCTTCCTCGACGGCGACTTCGAAGTCGTCCGTCATGCCCATCGAGAGCTCTCGCAGCCCAATGGCATCTCTCAGCTTGCGCAGCTCGCGGAACACGGGCCGCACGTCCTCCGGATCATCGGCCTGCGGTGCCACCGTCATCAGGCCCAGCAGGTCGATGTTCGGCAGGCCGCCCACGAGCCGCGCCAGAGCCGGCACCGCCGCGGGCGGCACGCCGTGCTTCGATTCCTCGCCGGCGACGTTGACCTCGATCAGCACCGGCACCCGGCGCCTCGCGCGCACGTCGATGGCGCGCGCCAGCTCTTCCGAGTCAACGCTGTGGAGTATATCAAAGCGATCGAGCGCGGCCGGAACCTTGTTGCGCTGCAGGTGCCCGATCATGTGCCAGCGTGGCTCGATGCCTCCCGCGCGGACGGCCACCACTTTCGCGCCGGCCTCCTGCACGCGGTTCTCGCCGAAGTCGCGGACTCCGGCCGCATACGCCGCGATGACCGCGGCCGCCGGCTGCGTCTTCGAGACGGCGATGAGCGTTATGTCGCGAGGACGGCGCCCCGCGCGCGCGGCGGCCCGCGCGATCCGCGCGCGCACGGAGGCGACGTTGTGTTCGATGTCACCGAACGCTCTCACGGGGTTCGTGTCGTGGGACTTCATGCTCTCCGCGTCCTGCGGCCATCGCCCGAACGCGATCGCTCGCGTCCGTCTGCGCCGCGCGGCGTCCGTGCCGCGCTCCGATATGGGACGGATGATACCACCACCGCCGCAGCGCCGGGTCAACGATCAGGGCCACTGCGGGCGCGTCAGCCCGGCGGCGGTGCTTCCGCCGGAGGGGCGAGCGGCAGTCGCATCGTGACCGTCGTGCCGCTGCCGGGCGCGCTCTCGACCCGCAGCGTGCCGCCGTGCGCCTGCACGATCTCGCGTGCGATGGATAGCCCGAGGCCGGTGCCGCCGGCGGCACGCGAACGCGCCTTGTCGACGCGGTAGAAGCGATCGAACAGCCTGTCGACCTCTTCCGGCGCGACGCCGATGCCCGTGTCCCGTACCGATACGACGGCGTCGGAGTCGGCAGCGTGGGCGCGGAGGGCGATCGAGCCGCCCGCAGGCGTGTACTTGATCGCGTTGTCGAGCAGCGCGAGCAGGACTTCGCGACAGCGCTCCGGATCCCCGTCTACCCCGAGGGGGGACGGGGCATCCACCACCAGCTCGAGCCCCTGCTGTTCGGCGAGCCGCGCGACGCCGCGGCATGCGCCGCGCGCCACCTCTGCGAGGTCGATGCGGCTGATCTGCAACGCGATCCCCTCGCGATCGCTGCGCGCCAGCAAGAGCAGGTCATCCAGCAACCTGGTCATGTACGTGGCCTCGTGGGCGATGTCATGGATCGGGTCGTCGTCGCCCGTGCTTGCCATGGACTCCGCGTTGACGCGGATCACCGCCAGCGGCGTCCGCAGCTCGTGTGAGGCGTCCGCCACGAACTCGCGCTGCCGCTCAAAGCTCCGCTTCACGGGACGAAGCGCGATCGCCGCGACGAAGAGGCCGCCGGCCGTCGCGACGACCAGGCCGCCGGCCGCGCCGCCTGCCATCACGATCAGCAGCGTCCGGAGCGAATCCTCGCGCTCCTCGATCGACTTCCCGGCCTGCACGAAGCCCGTGAGCGCGCCATCGGAGCCTCGCACGGCGATCGTCCGGACTTCGATGTGCTTCCCCGCGGCGGAGTAGCCGCGCATGTCGTCGCCGCGGTCCCGGGCCTGCGCCACCGACGCCGCCGCCGGGAGCCCGTCGAGCGGGACAGCGCCGGGATTGGCCACGACGGTCCCGTCCGGCCCGAGCAGGATGATGAACACGTCCGCCGCGCCGCCCAGGTTCTCCGAGGCAAGCAGTTCCCGCAGGTCCTGCTCGCTGGTGGCGATGCTGGGGTGCTGTGCCGCCTGGATGGCGGCGCGACCGCTGACTTCGCGCACCGCCTGGTTGACCTCGTGGGTCAGGCGGCGGTCAGCCCAGACGAAGACGATGCAGCCCACAGCGGCGAATGCCACGCAGAATACGCCGACGTACCACGCGGTCAGCCGCCACCGGAGGGCTTCGAACATTACGGCTTCAGTGTATACCCGACGCCCCGCACGGTGTGGATCAGCTGCGCCTTGAAGCCCTTGTCGATCTTGTTCCGCAAGTAGTGGATGTAGATGTCCACGACGTTGCTCGCGAAGTCGCGGTCGTACTGCCAGACGTGGTCGAGGATCTGGCTGCGGCTGAGGACCTGGCCCTGGTGGCGCAGTAACAGCTCCAGCAGTTGGAACTCCTTCACCGTCAGCTCGATCTCGCGGTTGCCGCGGACAGCGCTGTGGCGCGACACGTCGAGCGTGAGGTCTCCGGCGCGGAGTTGGTCGCGGCCGCTGCCGGCCTGCGCGCCGCGGCGACCGAGCGCCCGCACGCGCGCCAGCAGCTCCGCTACGGCGAACGGCTTCACGAGGTAGTCGTCGGCGCCGGCGTCAAGCCCCTTCACCCGATCCTGCACGTCCGTGCGCGCCGTCAGCATCAGCACCGGCGTCTGCACGCCCGAGAGCCGCATGCGCTTGCAGACATCGAATCCGTCCATCTGGGGCAACATGATGTCGAGGATCATCACGTCGAAGTCGCCGTTGCTGGCCGTCTTCAGGGCGCCGGGGCCGTCGCCGACGATCTCGACGCTGTGCGATTCCTCCTCGAACACGCGCCGCACGGCGCGCGCCAGGCGCAGGTCGTCTTCGGCAAGCAGGATCTTCATGGTTCACCTCTCGTGCGCACCATACGATCTGTAGATTGGAACAATATTGGAGTCGTGTTGACAGGTTAGCGCGCCGGGGAGCCGCGCCCGGCCTCGAACGTGACGATGGGCCTCCGGCGTTCGTCCCACTCGCGGACCCGCTCCTCTCCTGCCTGGGCGATCTCCGCCCGCGCGCGGTCGATGTCCGCCAGCAGTGCCGATACGTCGATGCCGAGGTGCGACGGGGCGAAGCCTTGCAGCTTCTCCGCAGCGGCATCCAGCAGCTTGAGGACGCCCGGGTACTCGCCGCGGGCGAGGTGCACGAAGGCCGCCGCCACCTGGATGATGCCCTGGAACATCGTCCGCTCGGGGAGGGGCGCCACCATCCAGAGGTCTTCGAGCGTCTCGTGTGACTCGAAGTACCAGCCGGCGTTGAACTGCTCCAGCGCGCGATACAGCTCGTCGAGCCGCGCCGGCAGTTCGTCCGCCGTGAGCAGGGGCTGGTTTCGGAAGGGAGACTCGGCCAATGTGCGCTCCTCGACCGGCGCGCGATTGTGCGTGCGCCGTTCGTCGTTCAGGCTTAGTGTACCTGCGCCCATGCACGAGTCCGGAGGAGCCACGATGAAAGCCGCACGCATCCACCAGCCCGGCACCGCCGACAACTACGTCTACGAGGACGCGCCGGACCCGCAGGCCGGTCCGGGTGAAGTGCTGGTGCGCGTCAAGGCCGTCGCGCTGAACCACCTGGAAGCGTGGGCCGCTAAGGCGCCGGCGGGCAAGGTAACGTACTCGGCGCCGCGGATCCTCGGCGCGGACGTCGCGGGCATCGTCGAGGCGGTGGGGGATGGCGTGCGGTCGACCCAGCCGGGCGCGGAGGTGATGCTGCACCCCGGCGTCAGTTGTGGGGTGTGCGAGCAGTGCGCCGGCGGCAACGACAACCTCTGTGCCGGCTACCACCTGCTCGGCCAGGGGCGGGACGGCGGGCTCGCCGAGCTGGTGGCGGTCCCGGCGGCGAACGTATTCCCGAAGCCGGCCAACCTCTCGTTCGAGGACGCCGCATCGATACCGCTGGTCTTCACGACGGCGTTGCACATGATCCTGACGCGCGCGCACCTCCGCTACGGCGAGACGGTGCTGGTCAACGCCGCCGGCAGCGGCGTCGGCGTGGCGGCGATCCAGGTGGCGAGGCTGCACGGCGCGCGCGTCATCGCGAGCGCCGGCTCCGACGCGAAGCTCGCGAAGGCGCGGCTGCTGGGGGCGGACGAGGGGATCAACTACGCGACACAGGGGCTGGCCGAAGAGGCGCGCCGTCTCACCGGCGGCCGCGGCGTCGACATGGTCGTCGAGAACGTCGGCGCGGAGATCATGGAGCAGAGCATCCGGGCACTGGCGCGGAACGGGCGGGTGGTGACGTGCGGCGCGACGGCCGGGAACGACGCCACGTTCAACGTGACGCGGTTCTTCCTGTCGCAGCAGACGATCTACGGGTCGTTCATGGGCACGAAGGCCGAGCTGCTGCACTACGCACCCTGCTTCGCGGACGGGCGGCTGAAGCCGGTGGTGGACCAGGTGTTCCCGCTGCGCGAGATCAGCGCGGCGGTGTCGCGGCTGCTGCACCGCGAGCAGTTCGGGAAGATCGTGCTGGTGCCGTAGCGGTAAAGGTTCCTGCACCTACCCTTCACGTACACGTCAGCGTACGATGATGCGGCTTTGATTGCTTGATTGTGCAGAGGTAACGATGGCGGAGTATCCCAAACCCCTTCCGTGGCCAAGCCCGGAGACGCAGCCCTTCTGGGATGCGTGCAAGCGCCACGAGCTGATGCTTCCGTACTGTCCCGCATGCAGCGCCTTCTTCTTCTATCCGCGCCAGTTCTGCCCCTCCTGCTTCAGCTGGGACATCGAGTGGCGTCGCTGCAGCGGCAAGGGCACCATCTACACGTTCGCCATCCAGTACCGGCCGCAGGCGCCGGGATTCACGCCACCGTACGTCACCGCCATCGTCCAGCTCGAAGAAGGGCCGCGGATGATGACGAACATCGTCGGCATCGAACCGGCGCCGGAGAACATCCGCTGCGACATGCCGGTCGAGGTGACGTGGCAGGACGCCAGCGACGAGATCACTCTGCCACTATTCCAGCCCGCGACCTAGTCGCGCGCGTCACAAGGACCCGCACATGAGCCTGAAGAACAAGGTTGCGATCGTCGGCGCCGACGAGACGGATCAGATCGGCATCGTGCCGGACATGACGCCGATCATGATGCACGCGCAGGCGGCGCGAAACGCGCTGCGGGACGCCGGCATCGACAAGTCGGAGGTGGACGGCGTGTTCACCTGCGGCATCGGCGGCATGGCCAGCACGCAACTGTGCGAGTACCTGGGCATCGTCCCGAGCTACACGGACGCGACGATGACCGGCGGCTCGTCGTTCGAGATCCACGTCGAGCACGCGGCGGCGGCGATCGCGGCGGGGCTGTGCAAGGTCGCGCTCATCACGCACGGCGAGACGGGCTTCTCGGCGCGGAACCGACGCGGGCCGCGCATGTCGTACAGCTTCGACACCTCGCTGCCGCAGGCGCAGTTCGAGCTGCCGTACGGCGTGGGCGGGCCGCCCAGCGTGTATGCGATGGCGGCGATGCGCCACATGCACCAGTACGGCACGACGAGCGAGCAGCTCGCCGAGATCGCGGTGGCGACGCGGAGGTGGGCGCAGCTGAACCCGCGCGCCATGATGCGCGACCCGCTGACGATCGACGACGTGCTGTCGTCGCGCTGGATCGCCTATCCGTTCCACATCTACGACTGCTGCCTGGTGACGGACGCGGGCGGCGCGGTGGTGATCGTCGGCGCGGACCGCGCCCGCGAGATGAAGAGGAAGCCCGTGTGGGTGCTGGGCACCGGCGAGGCGAGCACGCACCAGTCGTTCAGCGGCATGGCGGACCTGACGCGCACGCCCGCGCGCTACTCCGGCAAGGCGGCGTTCGAGATGGCGGGCGTCACGCACAATGACATCGACGTGGTCGAGGTGTACGACTCGTTCACGTATACGGCGCTCGTCACGCTGGAAGAGCTGGGCTTCTGCGAGAAGGGTGAGGGCGGGCCGTTCGTCTCGGGCCAGCGCACGGCGCCCGGCGGTGACTTCCCGATGAACACGAACGGCGGCGGGCTCTCGTACACGCACCCGGGGATGTACGGCATGTTCATCCTGATCGAGGCGGTGCGGCAGCTGCGCGGCGAGTGCGGCGAGCGGCAGGTGAAGGACGCGAAGCTGGCGCTGGTGAACGGCACCGGCGGCCTGTTGAGCGCCACCGGCACGCTGATCCTCGGCCGCGACTGAGGCTAGCGGACCACGTAGACCGCGATCAGCGTGAAGTGGAGCGCGGTGCCGGCGACGACGAACGTGTGGAACACCTCGTGGAAGCCGAAGATGCGCGGGAACGGGTTCGGCTTGCGCCGCGCGTAGACCACCGCCCCGGCCGTGTACAGCGCGCCGCCTGCCGCCAGCAGAACGATGCCGCCGACGGGCATGTTCCTCACCACCTGCGCGATCGGGATGACGCCGACCCAGCCGACGGCCAGGTACGGCGCGATCGTGACCCAGCGCGGGGCCGACGGCCACGCGATCACCAGCAGCACGCCGAGCCCGGCGAGCGTCCACACCACCGACAGAATCGAGATGCCCCAGGCGGTGCTCAGCACCACCAGGCAGAGGGGCGTGTAGGTACCGGCGATCAGCACGAAGATCATCGCGTGATCAGCGCGCTTCATGACGGCGCGCAGGCGGTCGGACCAGGGGGCGATGTGGTAGCTGGCGCTGGTGACGTAGAGCGCCATCAGGCTCGCAGCGAATATCGAAGCGCCCACGTAGCGACGCGGCGAGTCGGCGAGCAGCAGGAGCAGCACGAGGCCTGCGGGCGCGAGCAGCGCGACGGCGAGGTGCATCGTGCCGCGAAAGAGCGGTCGCGGCTCCGCCTCTTGTGAGGGCAGGTCGTCGTGATGTGCGGTAGCGGCCCTCATTCGGAGGCTCCCTCGTGTTCGGTGCGGGGCCTTGGCTCCGTGGCGCGCATGAAGGATTGGATCAGCGTGTCGGGGCGCAGGCTCAGCAGCGCCTCCGACCACTCGGTGTAGCGGCGGAACGTGCCGGAGCCCATGCGCATCAACTCGACCTGGTAGCGCATGGATTCGGCGCGAGCGGCAAGGAACTCGCCCATCGCCAGCATCGCCTTGCTCTCGTGCTCCCAGACCTTCTGGTATTTCTCGACAAACTCGATCATCTCGTCGCCGGCGTCGAGCAGATCGCTGATGCGGGGGAGCCGCGGCGGCCGCGCCGTGCGCGACGATGGGCGTTCCTGCGCTTCTGGCATGTAAACGTGTCTCCTTGCGGGGCGCCGTGCGCGCGAGGGGGCCGCGTGCGCCCGCCCTCATGGTACCGCTACGGGGCGGATTCGTCCCGTTGCTGCTCCTGCAGCGCCTCGCTGCGCAGCGTGGCGATGAAGGGCAGGTTGCGGAACCGCTGCCGGTAGTCGAGGCCGTAGCCCACGACGAACTCGTCCGGCACCTCGAACCCGACGTAGTCGAGCGGCGTATCGACGAGGCGTCGGGCGCGCTTGTCGAGCAGCGCGCAGACGCGCAGGCTGGCGGGGCCGCGCGCCTCGAGCTGGCGGAGCAGGTGGTTGAGCGTCATGCCGGTGTCGATGATGTCCTCGACGACGAGGACGTGGCGACCCTCGATGTTCTCCGTGAGATCCTGGACGATGCGCACCGCGCCGCTGTGGTCGCCGTCGTACGACGAGATGGTCATGAAATCGATGCTGACGGGCAGCGAGACGTGGCGCATCAGGTCGGCCATGAAGCAGGTGACGCCCTTGAGCACGCCCACCAGCAGGATCTCGCGGCCCTGGTAGTCGTGGGCGATCTGGCTGCCCAGCTCGTTGAGGCGGCGCTCGATCTCCGAGGCGCTGATCAGCACCTCGCGCACCGCCATGCGCTCCTGCTCGTTGACGACGCCGATGCCGTACTTCGAGAGCAGGCCGAGGTAGTCCTTCTTGTGGAGCAGCTTGACCTGGACGTCGGGGTAGAGCTCGTTGAGGCGGCGGACCTTGCGGTGCTTATCGGTGACGAGGCCCTGCTTGAGGGTCGTCAACTCGACGTAGAGGTCCAGGTCGACGAGGTAGAAGTCGGGCGAGAAGGCCTCGACGATGCGGCCGTCGTCGGCGTGGCGGAGCGGGAAGGTGCGCGGCTCGTACTGCCAGCGCACGCCGTAGAAGTCGAGGATACGGGCGAATTCCTCCTCGCTCTCGTGGGCAAAGCGCGCGTCTTCGACGGTGGCGGGCGCGGGCGTCTTTGCCTCGAGGGGGTGAAGGTTCATGTGCGCCTCAGGTGATGCTCTGCACGATGCGCCGCATGGCTGCAGCCACTTGCTGCCGCAGCTCCGGCGGGGGCTCCATGGCGTCGGACGGCTCCAGGTCGGCGGACATGAGATGGTTCATGAACGCGCCGACGACGGTGACGACGCACTGCGTCGCCAGGTCATCGACCGCGTCTGTGCGGAGGAGGCCGCCGGCGGCGTAGATCTGCAGGATGCGCGCTTCCGCGCGGGTCCAGCGGTCGACGAGCATCCGGTACTCCTCGACGGCGACGTTGTCTTCGGCCATCGCCTCGACCATCAGCACCTTCATGAAGCCGCGGTTGGCCCACATCAGAGCGAGCGCGGACTCGGCGATCCCTGGCAGCGCTTCCTCGGGGCCGACGGTCACTTCGGCGGTCTCCAGTTCGGCGAGGGCGGCCGTGAAGCCCCGCTCCTCGATGAAGGCCTCGAAGAGCTCGCGCTTCGACGGGAAGTGGTAGTAGATAGCGGCGTCGGTGATGCCGGCGGCCTGGGCGATGTCGCGGACACTGGCGCGGGCGGTGCCCTTCTGCGAGAAGAGGACGAGGGCCGCGTCGAGGATCTGCTTACGGGTGCGCGGGCCGCGGCGGGGCTTCCGGATGCGCCCGGCAGGCGGCTCGGCGGGCGGATTAGCGGCGATGTCCTGGGCGGTGGTCACGTGTGCGCTACCTCGCTTGCGGGTCTGGCGTAAGCCTATGGCAGCCCCCCGGCACTGTCAATGGATACCGCTCACCAACCTCATCTATTCTTGCACCCGGCGTCAACGTGTAGGCTGGCGGCAACGGCACGATCCGGCAGCACGCAGGAGACGCATGATGTCCGACTTTCCGCTGAGCATCGGCGACAAGGCAAGCTTCACGAAGACGGTGACCGACGCCGACGTGGTGGCGTTCGCGCGGGTGACGGGCGACGAGCAACCGCTGCACCTGGACGAGGCGTTCGCCGCGAGGACGCGCTTCAAGGGGCGGATCGCGCACGGGATGCTGTCGGCGGGGTTCATCTCGGCGGTGCTGGGCACGAAGCTGGCGCCGCACAACGTCGTGGTGTACCTGAGCCAGCAGATGCGCTTCCGGCTGCCGGTGGCGATCGGCGACACGATCACGGCGGAGGCCGAGGTGACGGCGATCGACCCGGAGAAGCGCATCGTGACGGTGCGGACGGACTGCACGAACCAGCGGGGCGAGGCGGTCGTGAAGGGCGAGGCGACCGTGCTGCTGGACCCCGGCGTGGCGTAAGAGGCGCGGCACGCGGAGTTTGCTCGGCACTTTTCGTGTTTTCGGCGGGGCGTGCCCGGGCGGAGCGGAGCTTGCGCGGCACTTTTCGTGTTGGTAACTATCCCCTCACCGCACGTAGAGGGGGCGGCACGGTTGATGAAACGACCATTTGTGCTAAGGTGTGGGTGACAAAAGCGAAAGCTCCGTCTGGCTCGACGGAGCTTCCTCGGTAACACACGTGAGTTGGCGCTCACGTCTTGGTTCTGGACTATAGTCTACCTGCTATGGAACGGAAAACGCAAGCGCCTCTCACTTGAGAGGCGCTTTTGTCTGCCGCAAGGAATGCCCTTGGGCGGCGGATGACAGCTGGCATTATGCCGGTGCAAAGCCAAGGGGCAAATACCTTCCGAGTGGCATCGCCTAGGAAGGAGCCCGTAAGTCATGGCGAGCAAGCCGGTAATTACCCGGATTGGCCGTGATGCTAGGACCGGGGAGTTTATCCCCGTCAAAGAAGCAGAACGCCGACCAGGAACGACAGTTGTCGAGACCATCAAAAGGCCTCGGTAGCCTAGTCTGACCACGCGCCCAGCCGGTCGGGGGTAGCTGCCCGGCTGAGCGTCTATACTTAGGGCATGAACCGCAAGGCTGGCAACAAGCGACCCCGGCCCTCATACGTTGAGGGGGAATTACGCGATCCGAGCATCGCTAAGAAGCAGACTTCGGGTTTCAAGAAGGTGGACTTAGATAGCCTTATCAGGAAGGCCATCGTTAAGAAGTCGCGTCCACCCTCTTGACTGTAATGATCGCATCCCTTATCATTTAGTAGTCACCTGTTCTGCCGCAGGGCGGAGCAACAAGAGGCCCAGGCGTCAACGCCTGGGCCTCTTGTTTGGTGGAGCCAGAGGGATTCGAACCCTCGTCACGGCGATTTAGAGTCACCTGTTCTGCCGCTGAACTATGGCCCCTGCTTACGGTAGCATCGGCCGCCCCCATTTGGCAAGCTGCTAGGGCAAGATGGGCGACCGGCTGATGCATCTTGTATGAGCGAAGGGCAAAACGACCATGCGTTCGCCCCAAAGTGGTTGATCGATCCGTCTCAGTGCTGTAACCTCATGGGACGGGAGGTTCACGATGTCCGATGTGCCGAAGCCGATTCAAGAGGCGAACCGCAAGGTTGGCGAATACAGAAAGTCGCTTGAGGCTGCTCAAGCGAAAGTCGTGGAAGTCCAAGCCAAGTTGAATGAGTACGAATCATTCATCAAGGTCTGGAAAGAATTGAACCCGCAAGAGACGGAGCCTGAAATCTCGCTGGACGCGAATGCGATCGCAAAGAAGGTTAAGGGCAAGACGATCGCGGACGCGGCGGAGATCGTCCTTGAGATGGCCGGGGGGATCTTGCCGACGATTCAGATCGCCGGAGCGCTGGTGGAGGCGCGTGTGTTGAAGAAGAGCAAGTGGGCCTACAACACGGTTCACAAGACACTGAGCAAGGATGATCGGTTCAGGCCTGTGAGGCGCGGCATCTACGGATTGGCAAATCCGCCAAAGGTGTCGCAGCGCGAAGCTTCGTGAAGAATTGGGGGCGGAGGGACCGAATGGGTCAGGCGGCTAATGGGAGGCAGCTAGACCAGGCAACCCCCGCCCCCGGAGGTTAACTATGCAACGGGCTGACGTGTCGCTCCCGTTGCGGCTGTTAAGGCCGTGACGCCCCCGCAAGGGGGTTCGTCTCCATCTTACTCAATCGGCGCGTACTGGCCATAGCGGCCATGCCGTACGTGCTTGATGCGATTCCCTACTGTTGCGTACATCGCTTGCGGATCGCTCCGGTGGTTGTAGCGGAAGGCGTATTCGTTGACGTAGCTCTGAAGGTGCTTGGCGCTCACAGAGTGGTACACGCCACCGATGCCCCGCTTGAGCAGGCTCCAGAACCCCTCAATCGTGTTCGTGTGGATGTTCCCCACGACGTAGACCTTCTCCGTGTGAGCGATGCGCTTGTGCGTGTAGCCGCGCCGGCCGAGGCTCGCGTAGGACTTCCACTCGTCAGTGTAGATGAGCGAGCGGGGCAGTACACGCTCTTCGATGATCGGCATGATGCTGGCCCCGCTGGCGTCCCTGGTCACTAAAGCGGCCACCTTGCCGCCGCGCTGTACGACGCCGACAACCGGAACTTTGTTGTCCAGGCTACGCCCCGGCTGGCTGCTGCCCTTCGTGCGCTTGCTCATATGGCGGTTCTTGTTCTTGCCACCGATGTACGTCTCGTCAGCCTCAACCTCGCCGGAGAATTGCTCAAGCTGTTCGCCCATGAGCTTGCGAATCTGGTTGAACATGCGCCATGCGGTCTTGTACGTGACGCCTAGCTCGCGCTCCAGTTGCTTGGCGCTGATGCCGCAGCGGGTAGACGAGATCAGGAACATCGCGTAGAACCACGACTTGAGCGGCGTGGTGGACTTCTCGAAGATGGTGCCAGCGAGCGGGTACACGTGCGTGCCGCAGTTGTCGCACGAGAGCGCCTTGCGGTTGCTCAGGCGGTGGTGCTTGCGGACTTCGCCGCACGTCCGGCACTCGATGCCGTCCGGGTACACGAGGTTCGTGACGTGCTGGAAGCACGCCTCATCGTCGGGGAAGTCGCGGTTGAAGGTGTGAATCGTGTACCGTTCCATGTACCCATGATAGCCGAACCTGTACGTGCTGTCAAGGGATAATTACCTTCGTGTTTTCGGCGGGACGTGCCCGGGCGGAGCGGAGTTTGCTCGGCCCTTTTCCGTGTTTGGGCGCGACGGGTCCGGCGGGCGCCGAGTTTGCCCGGCACTTTTCCGTGCCTTCGGCACGGCAAAGCCGCCGGCGCGCGAGCACGCTTTGTCGCCCGCGTCATGGCTCCGGCAGGCCGGTTATGTCGAGTCGAGCCAGCGGCGTCGGGTTGCCCTTGCGGCGCTCCTGCAGGGCCTCGAGATCACGCAGGGCCTGCGAGAGGCGGCGGCCGTGATGCGCCTCGTAGCGGATGATCTGCTCCATATGGCGGGGCCCGGGCAGGGCGCTGGGCGCCGGCGTGAAGGAGTAGCGGGTGCCTTCGAGATCGTGCGACATGGCCTCGGCTGATTCGTCAGAGAGGCGCATCATCTGGGCCTCGGCGCGGCCGCCGCGGCGGAGCCGCCACAGGTGCTCGACGATGCGCTCGGCGATCGCGTATTCGACGGGGTTGTCGGGATCGAGCGCGGCGATGCCCTCGGAGCGGAACTGGTCCCAATCCTCCTCGCACTCGAAGGATTCGATGACGATCGCGACGGTGCGGAGGCCGTAGCGGACGGCGTTGTGGCGGACGACGGCCTTGCCCTCGGGCGTGACCGGGCCGCCGGCGCGGCGTTCGGGAGGCGGTTGCTGTTCCATGCGCGCAGGGTCGCCGATTGCGGGAGCGAACTCCAAGCGCCGCATGTCACATGCTAGCGAGGCTACTTCCGGGCGGCGTCGATGCGCCCCAGGACGGTGCCGACGAGCGGCGTCAGCTCGGTGAGGGACGGCGTGCCGTTGCTGGCGGAGCCGACGACGGCGGTGACGTTGCCCTTGCGGAAGCCGACGACGAGCAGGGTGAGGTCGACGGTCGTGCCCTGGGCGCTCACCTGCTCCGCAAGCGTGGCGGCGAAGGAGCCGTCCCCCGTGGGCGGGAATGTCACCGGCGCGACGACCACCTTGTCGGGGTCGATGAAGAGCTTGCCGAAGGCGCGAGCGAGCTGGCCGGGCTGCTGGAGCCTGGTCGCGGCCTCGGCGGCGCAGTCGGTCGCGCCGGCATCGGTCGCGTAGACCGTGATCTGTGAGAAGAAGGCGACGGTCTCACCGCCGATGAAGGCGGTGACGATGTTTGCCGGCGAGTGAGTCACTGTGCGGCCGAGCAGGCGGCCGCAGCGCGCAATCGAGGCGGCGGACGTCGGGTCGGCGGCAGCAGCGGCGGCGTTGTCCTGCGTCGTATCGCTGCCGACGGTCCAGCCCGATCCGGGCAGGTCCACGGGCGTGAGCAGCGCGCCATCGATGAGCGCCTTCGCGCGGTCGGCGGTGAAGGGAGCCGGCGTGGGAGCGGGCGTGGGGGTCTTCGATCCGCCGCCGCCGCTGCTGCAGGAGGCGGCGAGGACGGCGACCACGGCGATGGCTGCGATGAGTCGTGGCATGGGGGCTGCTCCTTGCGTGCGACCCGGCGGTGGCGCGCCGCACGCCGCGGCGCACCACGCACCCGCGCTTCCACCTTCGTCCACAGAGCGTCAGGGGTCAAGCGTCCGGGGATGCGGGTGCGATAGGCTGAGAGCGTGATACGACTCGCGCGGCTGGCGGCGATCGTTCTGGTGGTGCTGCTTGTGGCGGCGGCGCTGGGTGGCTGCCGCGCGAAGGCGCGCGGCGACGCGCGGCGGACGGAGCAGTCGGCATCGCCGGCAGCGACCTCGGCGGCGACTGCGGGCGCGGCATCGCCGCAGGCGGCGACGGCCGCGAGCGGACGGAGCGCGAGCAGCGGCTGCGGGAGCGCGCACGCGGCGGGCGCGAGCGACGAGACGATCGACGTGGCGGGGGTCCGCCGGACGTACATCCTGCGCGTGCCGCCGGGCTACGATGGCTCGCGGCCGGTGCCGCTGGTGGTGAACCTGCACGGGGCGGGGTCGAACGCGCTGGAGCAGAACTTCTACTCCGGGTTCAGCAACAAGTCGGACACGGAGGGGTTCGTGCTGCTGGCGCCGAACGCGCTCGGCACGCCGACGAGCTGGAACTTCGCCGGGTTGTCGCGGGAGGCGGACGACGTGGCGTTCGTCGCGGCGATGCTGGACCGCGCCGATGCGCAGCTGTGCATCGACACGTCTCGGGTGTACGCGGCGGGCATTTCGAGCGGCGCGGCGATGTCGGTGGCGCTGGCGTGCAAGCTGCAGGATCGCATCGCGGCGATCGCGCCGATCGCGGGCGCGTGGTATCCGCCAGGCTGCCCGAAGGATCACCCGATGCCCGTCATCATCTTCCACGGCACCGACGATCCGGTCGTGAAGTACGGCGGCGGCGAGGGCGCGGCGATCATCCCGACGCCGCCGGTGGAGGAGACCGCCGCGAAGTGGGCGGCGGCAGACGGCTGCTCGGCGACGCCGGCGGTCGCGCAGCCGAGCGAGCACATCCGCGTGACGAGCTATACCGGATGCGCCGGGGGCGTCGCCGTGACGCTCTACACCGTCGTCGGCGGCGGGCACACGTGGCCAGGGTCGCGCGTCGGCATCGACATCCTGGGGACGACGACGCAAGAGGTGAACGCGACGGACGAGATCTGGCGGTTCTTCACGTCGCAGCCGTCGCTGGTGCGGTGAGCAAATCGCCCTGAGAGGGAGCCAAGTGACGAGAACGACAAGCGAACGCAGTGCATACCACGAGGCGGGTCACGCCGTCGCGGCGTTCAGCTACGGCAAGAGACTCCGCGCGGTGAGCATCGGTGCGGATCACGATGCGGGGTTGCTCGGCTATGTGCAGGGGACGTGGGCGATCGGCGAGGCCATTACCGTTGCGGACACCAGGTATCTGCGGCTCGTGACTGAGGGGGTCACGATCTTGCTCGCAGGGGCTGCCGCCGAACGAGAACATACTCAGTCGCCGCGCGGCTCGGCTGGGGGCGCCAGCGACGGGCGCGAGGCAGCCGCGCTGGCGGGACGGATCATCGGCGGCGAGGAGTTGGGGCCGTACATGAGGTGGCTCGCGGCCAGGACGCGCCGACTTGTGACGTCGCGGTGGCCGGCGATCGATGCGCTGGCCCGGGAGCTGCTGGTGCGGGAAGCGATGAGCGGCGCCGCGGCGACAGCGCTCATCCGCCGCGCGCTGCAGCCGTCGCCGCCGGCCGATGACATGGCCCGACTTGCCGCGCAGTTCGCGCTGGTCGCGACCCGCTGACGGCTCGCCGGATCGCGGGAGCCGGGTTCGCTCCGCCGGTTGCGGGGCACCCATGATCCTGCGAGAATCGCCTATCCGACTGATAGGATGCGAGTGAGCGAAGCGTCGACTCGCCTGCCGAGGAGGCCGCGTGCACTGCCCGAACTGTGGTGCGGAGAACCGCGATGACGCCGCGTTCTGCGGCAACTGCCGGAGCACGCTGGGGCAGAACGCGTCCGCGGGCGGCGGCTGGGCCACGCCGTTTGTCGACCACCAGACCTTCGACCACGACATGTCCGCCGGTGATGTCCCCTACGCCGGGTTCTGGGATCGCTTCTTCGCGCTGGTGCTGGACAGCCTGTTCTCGCTTCTTCTTGCGGCCATCCCCGCCGTGCTGCTCGCCGTCCTGCTGCAAGACAGCGGCGTGGCGCTCCTGGCCGGATTGCTCGCGTGGTCGGCCGGTGTGTTCGCCTACCACATCGGATTCACCGCATACGGGGGAGGCCTCGGCATGCGCATCATGGGTATCCGAATCGTCCGCGCGGAGGACGGTGCGAGGCCGGGGTTCGGCCGCGCGTTCGTCCGCCTGTTCGCGCGCGGCGTATTCGGGATCGTGCCTGTGCTGGGCAGCGTCCTGCCCATGGTCGACGGGCTCTGGATGATCAAAGACCCGCACAAGCAGACGTGGCACGACAAGGCGGCCCGAACCTACGTCGTCGAGCGGTAGGCCGGCTTCGATACTCTCCTCTCAGCATCCAGCCTCAGCTTGACCGCTGCGGGTGCGGGGCGGGGGCGGCTGCGATACCATTTCGGCACGTCCAGGCGACCCGCGCACAGGGCAGAGCGGGCGCGGAGGAGGGTGCGATGAGCGATCACGGCAGCAACGGCAACGAGCCGATCCGGCGCGAGGTCGAGCGGTGGGAGTCCACCGTCATCGCGAAGGCGCTGAGCCGGGGCGGCGAGCGCGAGGCCGAGTTCCATACGACATCGACGGAGACGCGGCGTCTCTACACGCCACTCGACACGGCGGAGACGGACTTCGACCGCGACATCGGCGCGCCGGGCGAGTACCCGTACACGCGCGGCGTGCAGCCAACGATGTACCGCGGCCGCCTCTGGACGATGCGCCAGTACGCGGGCTTCGGCACGGCGAAGGAGTCGAACGAGCGTTTCAAGTTCCTGCTGTCGCAGGGGCAGACGGGCATCTCCATCGCCTTCGACCTGCCCACGCAGATCGGCATGGATTCTGACGACCCGAACGCGGACGCGGAGATCGGCCAGGTGGGCGTGGCGATCGACTCGCTGGCGGACATGGAGGATATGTTCGACGGCATCCCGCTGGACCGCGTGAGCACGTCGATGACGATCAACGCGCCGGCGGCGGTGCTGGTGGCGATGTACATGGTGGTGGCCGAGAAGCAGGGCGTGCCGGCGGGCGACATCATGGGGACGGCGCAGAACGACGTGCTGAAGGAGTACGTCGCGCGCGGTACGTACATCTATCCGCCGCGCGCATCGCTGCGGCTGGCGGCGGACCTGATCACGCACTGCGCGCGCTACGCGCCGAAGTTCAACAGCATCAGCGTCAGCGGCTATCACATCCGGGACGCGGGCTCGACGGCGGCGCAGGAGATCGGCTTCGCGTTCGCGAACGCGATCGCGTACCTGGAGGCGTGCCAGCGTTCGGGCGTCGACGTGGACGAGGTGGCGCCGCGCATCTCGTGGATCTTCAACACGCACAACAACTTCTTCGAGGAGATCGCGAAGTACCGCGCGCTGCGCCGGATGTGGGCGCGGCTGCTACGGGAGCGGTTCGGGGCAAAGGACCCGAACTCGTGGAAGCTGCGGACGCACATCCAGACCGGGGGCGCGACACTGACGGCGCAGCAGCCGGAGAACAACGTCGTGCGGGCATCGATCCAGGCGCTGGCGTCGGTGCTGGGCGGCGTGCAGTCGATGGCGTTGTCGTGCTACGACGAGGCGCTGGCGATCCCGACGACGGAGGCGCAGCGGATCGCGCTGCGGACGCAGCAGATCGTGGCGCACGAGAGCGGCGTGACGGACACGGCGGACCCGTTCGGCGGGTCGTACTACGTCGAGACACTGACGAACGAGATCGAGGCGAAGGCGAACGAGTACATCGACCGCATCGAGGACATGGGCGGCGCGGTGGCGGCGATCGAGGCGGGCTACATGCAGGGCGAGATCCAGGAAGCGGCGGTGCGCCAGCAGCAGGAGATCGAGTCAGGCGCGCGCGTGGTCGTGGGCGTCAACCGCTTCCGCAGCGACGAGGAGCCTGAGCCGGTGATCTTCCGCATGAACACGGAGCTGGCGCAGAGCCAGATGGCGCGCCTGCAGGCGCTGCGAGCGCGGCGCGACACGGCGGCGGCGCAGGTGGCGCTGACGCGGCTGCGGGAGGTCGCGCAGGGCGAAGAGAACTTGATGCCGGCGATCCTCGATGCGGTGCGCGCGTACGCGACGCTGGGCGAGATCTGCGGCGAGCTGCGCGGCGCGTGGGGCGAGTACCGGCCGCCGACGGTCGTCTAAGCGCTGGCCTGTTGGTCTACTCCCAATACACCCGATGGGGTACAGTCTCGGCCGGTAACAGCGGATTCCGCCATGCGCGGGCACACGGAGGGTACATGACGGAGAAGCGGCTAGAGGGCCAGGTGGCGGTCGTCACGGGCGCGTCACGGGGCATCGGGCGCGCCTGCGCGCAGGAGCTTGCGCGCGAAGGCGCCGCCGTGGTCGTCAACTACTTCACGAACCAGGAATCGGCCGACGAGCTGGTCGGCGAGATCGTGACGGGCGGCGGGCGCGCGATCGCGGTGCGCGCGGGCGTCGGCCACCCGGACGACTGCTCGATGCTGATCGCGAAGACGATCGAGACGTACGGTCAGATCGACATCCTGATCAACAACGCGGGAGTGAACCGCGACCGGACGCTGAAGCGGCTGTCGGTGGAAGAGTGGACCGAGGTCATCAATACAGACCTGAACAGCGCGTTCTACTGCACATCGGCGGCGATCCCGCACATGGTGGAGCGGAACTACGGGCGGATCATCGTGATGTCGAGCATCATCGGCCAGATGGGGAACAGCGGCCAGTCGAACTACGCCGCCGCGAAGGCGGGGCTGATCGCGTTCGCGAAGTCGGCGGCGAAGGAGCTGGCGCGGAACAACATCACGGTGAACGCGATGTGCCCGGGCTTCGTCGAGACGGACATGGTGTCGGCGCTGTCCGACGAGGTGAAGGCGACGCTGCTGAAGGCGATCCCGCTGGGCCGCTTCGGCAGGCCCGAGGAGGTCGCGTCGTTCGTGCGGTACCTCTGCACCGAGGGCGACTGGATCACGGGCCAGCAGTTCAACCCGAACGGCGGACAGTATATGTAGGGGGGAGTGGGTAGCTGGTAGTCATTAATCGGACCGCCAACAGCTAACCGCCAACCGCTGCCAGCTACCAACTAGCAACTCCAAGGAGGCCCCCATGTCTCGTCTCGACGGCAAGGTTGCGGTGATCACGGGCGGCGCGAGCGGGATGGGCGCCGGGACCGTGCGGCGCTTCGTGGATGAGGGCGCGCGCGTCGTCATCGCGGACGTGCAGGACGCGAAGGGGCACACGCTGGCGGACACGCTGGGCGGCGCGGCGGTGTACCAGCATACGAACGTCGCGGACGAAGCGGACGTGAAGGCCGCGGTGGCGCGCGCGGTCGACGAGTTCGGGCGGCTGGACTGCATCTTCAACAACGCGGGCTTCGGCGGAGCGATCGGGCCGATCGAGTCGACGCCGGTGGACGAGTTCGACGCGACGATCGCGGTGCTGCTCCGGGGCGTCTTCCTGGGCATGAAGCACGCGGCGCCGCTAATGAAGGCGCAGCGCTCCGGGAGCATCATCAGCACCGCCAGCGTCGCCGGATTGAGCGGTGGGCGCGGGCCGCACACCTACAGCGCGGCGAAGGCCGCGGTGATCAACCTGACACGATCGGTGGCGCTGGAGCTGGGCGAGGACAACGTCCGCGTCAACTGCATCTGCCCGGGCGGTATCGCCACGCCGCTGCTGGCGAAGGGCCTTGGCGGCACGGACGAGGCGGTGGGGATGGTGCGGCTGGCGCTGGCCAACCTGCAGCCGATCCGGCGCAGCGGCGAGCCGGAGGACATCGCCGCGGCGGCGCTGTGGCTGGCGAGCGACGACGCGGCGTGGGTGACGGGCCAGGCCATCGTGGTGGACGGCGGGCTGACCGCGGGGCCGCGGCTGTGGTCGGACCTGCCGGAGGGGATGCGCACGTACCAGCCGATGAGCTGGTAAGCCGGTTCACAGTTCACAGTTGTCAGGCTTGCTGTCAGGCCTTCGCGAAGAACGACAGCGCCTGGCGGATGCGGTCCTCCAGCGGCGCCGCGCCGTCTTCGGGGAGGCGCTCGGACGCGGCGGCGGCCTCGGCCTGCGAGTACCCCAGCCCCATCAGCGCGGACACCAGCTCGGCATCGGTCTTCTTCTGGGCGGCGCGCGGCGAGACGTCGACGCCGGCGGCGGGCGGCGTCACCTTGTCGCGCAGCTCGAGCACGAGGCGCTCGGCGGTCTTCTGGCCGACGCCGGGCACCTTCCGCAGAACGTCCGCGCGGCCGCCGGCGATAGCGCCGGTCAGCTCGCCGTAGTCGAGCGCGGACAGCAGGCCGAGCGCGACGCGCGGGCCGACGCCGCTGACGCTGATCAGCTGCTCGAAGAGGACGAGGTCGTCGCGCGTGGCGAAGCCGAAGAGCGTGAGCGCGTCCTCGCGCACGTGCAGGTGCGTGTAGAGCGACGCGGGCGCGCCGAGCAGGAGCGCGTCGGCGGTGCTGGACGGCACGGAGGCGAGCACGCCGATGCCGCCGACGCCGAGGATCGCCCAGTCGTCGCCCTTCTCCTCGACCACGCCGCGGACGCGGGCTATCGGCATGGGGTCACGAGCGGGTTGCGAAATGCGGCCATCGAGGGGAGTGTACAGCGGCAGGCGGCGAGGTTGTAGCGGAGACTACGCGGCGCGCTGCTGCTCGCCGGGCAGGGCGCCGGGCTCGAACACAGCGACGCGGTCGTAACCCTGCGTACGGGCGGCCACGAGGGCGGCCTCGGCGGCGCGCAGGAGGTCGCTGTGCGACGAGAACGCGGCGTCGGGCGCGATGGCGATGCCCTGAGAGACGGTGAGGTTCACGGCGGCGCCGGCGTGGCGGCTCAGGAACTCGTGGCGCGCGACGAGCGCGCGGATGCGCTCGGCGACGGCGCGGGCTTCCGGAGCCTCGGTCTCGGGCATGAGCAGCGCGAGCGTGTCGGGCGCGTAGCGACAGCCCAAGTCGCTGGCGCGGAGCATCGTGCGCAGGATGGCGGCGACCTCGCTGAGGACGTAGCCCTTGCTGAGCTTGCCGACGGTCTCGCCGAGTTCGGTGAGGTCGTCGACTTCGACGAGGACCACGGCGAAGGGGCGTTTGTAGCGCTCGGAGCGCTTGTACTCGGTACGGACGCTGTCCTCGAAGTTATGGCGGGTGCTGAGGCCGGTGAGCTCGTCGACGGCGGAGAGTCGGTCGATCTCGATCTCCTTGCGGAGGAGCTGCGCGTTGAGCTGGCCGACGATGCCGCGCGTCGCCCCGTTGTCGCGGCGCTCCCAGGCGATGTAGGCGGTCATCACGAACCCCGCGACCAGCGCCGGTAAGGCGATGCCGGCGAGCGTCGAGGCGCCCATGTCCGGCTCGGTGCCGATGCTCGCGCCGACGGCGATGTACGATCCGGCAACCGCCAGCACGCCCAGCACCGCGAATCCGAAGCGCTTCATGTATAGATGTTCGGCCACGCGCGCTCGAATTGCAGCGCTGAGCAGGATCGTTCCGGCACGGGCGCAATGATTATGTCGAGCGCAGCTTCATGTACGCCAGTCTTACCGCTTCGGATTGACTCGCTGGCAAGGCGCGGCGGGGCTACCATGCCCCGGCGCGGCGGCGACCGTCCGTGCGCTGAGCAGAGGAGCCACTCGTGACGCTCGATTCCTCCGGCCCGATACCCGGCTACTTCGACAGCCCGTTCCCCTGCGAGGACGGCGGCCCGCGGCGGCAGATGATCCCGCGCGCGCCGGGGCTGCGACTGCGGGACGGGGAGACGCTGCAGGTGGCGGCGCGCACGGCGCTGTTCGCGAACATGGTAGTGCTGCGCGCGCCGGGCGAGGTGTTCCTGCAGGGGAACACGCAGCCGTGGGAGGGCACGACGTCGTGGGTCGAGCGCATCGACCCGGAGACGCTGGCGCCGCTGGCGCGGTCGCAGGACCTGCCGGGAGGGCCGTTCTGGGCGGGCGGCATCATGGCACACGCCAACGGATCGCTGTACGTGACGTACGGGCGCTACTGCCACCGGCTCGATGCGGGGTGCGCGCTGCTCGCGAGCCGTGAGCTGCCGCAGGCGCAGCCGTACAACAGCCTGCTCGCGCTCTCCGACGGCAATCTCGTGATGAAGAACTTCGTGCGCGACGGGTCGAACCGCTCGTACTTCTCGGTGCTGGAGCCGGAGCGGCTGGAGCGGACGGGTCCGGAGGTCGAGGTGCCGGAGGGGTCGATCGCGCGGATCACGCGGGACATCAGCGGCGGCGGCGAGTTCGTGTACGTCGCCGGCGACCACACGATCTACCGTTATCGCTACGAGCGCGGCGTGCTGGCGCGCGACGAGTCGTGGCAGTACGGCTACCGGATGCTCCCCGACGGTGAGCAGTCGTACGCCTGGGACATCGTGATCGCCGACGGGAGCGCGTGGTTCATGGACAACGGCGCGAACCAGTTCAGCGGCAGCTTCCGCGGTGGCGGCACAGCCAGCAGCCCGCTGCGGCTGTATCGCGTCTCGCTGAGCGATGCGAGCGACGCGGACGTGCTGACGCCGTTCAGCGACGCTAACCACGGCACGATCGTAAACCCGCCGCTCGTCGACGGGTCGCGGCGAATCGCCGTGGCGTACGACAGCGGGAACGGGCGGATCGCCGGGTTCCGCTACGGAGCCGGCGGCTTCGAGCGGCTCTGGGAGCACGCGTTCAACGCCAGCAACCACTTCCTGCTCTACCCCGACGAGGGCGAGATCGTGGTGAACGACTACGCCGACGGGCAGGAGCACCTGGTGGTGCTGGACATCGAGAGCGGCGCGGAACAGGGGCGGGCTGCGACGACCAGCCCGGTGCAGTCGGCGCTGTTCCAGTCGCCGGGATGGTCGCGGGACCTATACGTCTGCACGTTCTCGACGATCGCGCGGGTCTTCGCGGGGTAGGCGGGGCAGCGGTGCCGCGCCTGTATCTCGCCGCCGGGGCGGTCCAGACGCGATGTGACATACGGCACCTGTGATCCGGCCTCGCCGCGTGGCATGATTGCCGGCGGTGCGAACAACGGGGCCGGGCGCGAGTTGAGCGTAGAAGAGGCCCGTGATAGGCTGCGCACGCCTCTGGAGGGGGGATGAGTATCTCGTTCCGGGACCCCCACGACGACCGCCGCCTGAGCCTCGCCCGCCGCCTTGGCCGAGACTCGCGCAGCGCCGTCACCCCCGCCCACATGCCCCCCACACTCAGCCCCATCAGCAATCCGGCACACAGCAGCAGAAGGAAGGTGTAGACGACCTATGGCTGTCTACGAACACGACGTCCTCGTCATCGGAGCCGGCCTGGCCGGCATGCGCGCGGCGATCCAGGCCCAGCAGATGGGTGCGGACGTCGCGATGATCTCGAAAGTGCACCCCGTCCGGTCGCACTCCAACGCCGCGCAGGGCGGCATCAACGGCCCCGGCGTCGGCGAAGACGGGGGGCCGTGGGAGGAGCACGCGTTCGAGACGACCAAGGCGTCCGACTACCTGGGCGACCAGGACGCCATCACGGTGCTGGCGCAGGAAGGCGGGCGCGAGGTGCTCCAAACGGAGCACTGGGGCGTGGTGTACAGCCGGAAGCCCGACGGCAGCATGGCAGTGCGCGCGTTTGGCGGCATGAAGAAGGCGCGTACATTCTTCGTCGGGGCGATCACCGGCCAGGCGATCCTGCACGTGCTGTACGAGCAGTTGATGAAGCCGAGCATCTACAAAGCGATGCGGAACTACGAAGAGTGGTTCGTCACCAGCCTCATCGTGGACGAGGGGCAGTGCCGCGGCGCCGTGGCGATGAACATCCGCACGGGCGAATTGCACGCGATCACGGCGAAGGCGACGATCATCTGCACGGGCGGCCTCGGCCGCGTGTACGAGCCGTCGACGAACGCGCTGATCTGCACGGGCGACGGCATCGCCCAGGCGTACCGCGCCGGCGCGGCGCTGATGGACATGGAGATGATCCAGATCCACCCGACGACCCTCAAGGGCACGGGCGTGCTGATCACAGAAGGCGCGCGCGGCGAAGGCGCGTACCTTCTGAACAAAGACGGCGAGCGCTTCATGTCGAAGTACGCACCGTCGATGATGGAGCTGGCGTCGCGCGACGTGGTGTCGCGGGCGGAGCAGACGGAGATCGACGAAGGGCGCGGCGTCGACGGCTGCGTGTTCCTGGACCTGCGGCACCTTGGCGAGAAAGTGATCAAGGAGCGGCTCGAGGAGATCTGGGAGATCGCGCGCGACCTGGTCAACATCGACCTGACGAAGGAACTGCTGCCGACCCTCCCGGGCGTGCACTACAGCATGGGCGGTGTGAAGACGGACACGTGGGGCGCGACGGCGATGCCGGGTCTGTACTCGGCGGGCGAGGCGGCGTGCGTCAGCGTCCACGGCGCGAATCGTGTGGGCGCAAACTCGCTGCTGGACACGCTGGTGTTCGGGCGGCGCGCGGCGGAGCACGCGGTGCCGTGGCTGCGCAACCAGAAGGTGCGGCCGGTGCCGGAGAGCGTTATCGATGCCGACCGGAAGATGATCCAGGACGTGCTGAACCGCCCGAAGAACGGGGACCGCGTGGCGAAGATCCGGCACGACATGGGCGTCTCGATGAGCGCGAACGTCGGGCTGTTCCGCTCGCCGGAGCGGCTGGAGAAGCAGGTCGGCATCCTGAAGGAGCTGCGGGCGCGATACGACGCGGTGGGCGTAGAGGACAAGGGCAAGGTGTTCAACACGGACCTGCTCTTCCACATCGAGCTGGGCTACATGCTGGACTGCGCGGACACCATCGTGCGGTCGGCGATCGAGCGGAAGGAGAGCCGGGGCGCGCACACGCGGCTGGACTACCCGAACCGCGACGACGAGAACTGGCTGAAGCACATCGTGCTGACGAAGCAGGCGGACGGCAGCGAGAAGATGACGTACACGCCGGTGACGATCACGCAGTGGCAGCCGCAGGAGCGGAAGTACTGATCGAAGAACGACAGGTGAACGGACGGGGTACTTCACCCCCGGCGCTCCCCGCGTGAGGGGGAAGCCGGTGGAAACGGAGCGGACATGAAGGTCAAACTCAAGGTCAAGCGTGCCGGCCCTGACGGCCCCAGCGGCTACAGCAGCTACGAGATCGACGCGGCGGAGAGCGTGACGCTGCTCGACGCGCTGATCCAGGTGCGGGAGTACGAGGACGGCACGCTGGCGCTGCGCTGCTCGTGCCGGAGCGCGATCTGCGGCTCGTGCTCGATGCGGGTGGACGGCCGCGCGCGACTGGCGTGCCGCGCGAAGGTGATCGCGATCACGGGCGGCGACGAGAACCACGAGCTGACGGTGGAGCCGATGGGCAACATGCCGGTGATCAAGGATCTGATCAACGACATGGAGCTGTTCTGGCAGAAGATGCGGAGCGTCGACCCGTACCTGAAGCCCGAGGGCGTGGAGCCGGAGGGTGAGTACCGGGTACCCAACGAGACGATGCTGGACCTGACGCACGCGATGAACTGCATCATGTGCGGGGCGTGCGTCAGCGACTGCACGGTACTGGAAGTGGACAAGAACTTCACGGCGCCGGCGGCGCTGGCGAAGGCGTATCGCGTCGTCGCGGACCCGCGCGACGGGCACTCGCACGAGCGGCTGCAGAAGCTGAGCGAGTACAGCGGCATCTGGGACTGCACGCGCTGCAACATGTGCGTCGAGGTGTGCCCGAAGGGCGTGGCGCCGATGAACCGCATCCTGCAGCTCCGCGAGATGGCAATCGAGGAGGGCATCGGCGGCAACTCGGGCGTGCGGCACACGAACATCTTCACGAAGTCGATCACGGACGGCGGGCGGCTGAACGAAATCTGGATGGTGCCGGGGTCGGTGGGCATGTTCAACGTGCCGCGGCTGATGAAAGAGATGCCGGGCGCGCTGAAAATGCTGCGCGCGGGCAAGCTGCCGTTCGAGCAGCTGATCCCGCCGGGCGCGCCGGGATCGGCCAAGATGAAGGGGATGGACCGCGTGCGCAACGTGATCCGGAAGTCTGCGTCGCTTAAGGCGCCCAAGCCGGTGGTGGAGGAATAATGGCTGAGTTGAAGTATGCGTTCTGGCCCGGCTGCGTCTCCAAGGGCGCCGCACCCGAGTTGTACGTGTCGACGAACCTCGTCGCGAAGGCGCTGGGGATCGAGCTGGTGGAGCTGGACACGGCGACGTGCACGGGAGCCGGCGTGATCCAGGAGCAGAACCCGGAGATGGCGGACGCGCTGAACGCGCGCACGTTCGCGCTGGCGCAGCAGCTAGGGCTGCCGCTGATGAACATCTGCTCGACGTGCCAAGGCATCGAGAGCATGGTGCAGGACAAGCTGACGAAGCGGCCGGACTACCTCGAAAAGGTGAACGCGATCCTGGCCGACGAGGGGCTGAAGTACACCCCCGGCCTGGCGATCAAGAACTTCCTGTGGGTGCTGGTCGAAGACTTCGGGCTGGACCGGCTGAAGAAGATGGTAAAGCGCCCGCTGAGCGGCGTACGCGTCGGGCCGTTCTACGGCTGCTACATCCTCCGCCCCAGCCAGATCCTGGGCAAGGAAGAGTTCCCGGAGCGCGACACGTACCTCGAGCAGGTGATCGAGGCGGTGGGCGCCACCGTCGTCGACTACGAGGGCGCGAAGAAGTGCTGCGGCTTCCCGATCCTGACGGTGAACCGCGAGAACTCGCTGAAGCAGACGGGCAACCACATCCACGAGGCGCAGGACCTGGGCGCGGACGCGCTGGTGTCGCCGTGCCCGCTGTGCCATCTGAACCTCGACGCGCAACAGCCGGCGGCCAAGCAAGTGACGAAGCACGACATCGAACTGCCGATCTTGCACCTGCCGCAGATGATCGGTCTGGCGCTCGGCATCGACTCGAAGGAGCTGCGGCTGAACCACCACGTGGTGTCGACCAAGAAGCTGATGGACAAGCTAACGGCGCCGGTCGCGCGATAGCGCTTCCGCCGGCAGGCGGATGTTTCGACGAGAGCACGAGGGGGCGCCAGTGGCGCCCCCTCTCCGCGCGCGGCGCTCGCGCTGACGCTTCGCGCTCGCCTACAATGCGCCGATGACCGTGCAGCCGCGATCGCTCAACGACTATATCGCCGAGATCCGGCAGGGGCTGGTGTGCGGGCGCTGCGGCAAGTACATCGGCAGCCTGGCGCTGCGGCGGTACCTGCCGCCGCCGTACCCGGTGGCGCTGGACCGCATCACCTCCGACCAGGAGGTGGAGGCGCTGGTGGGGTTCGAGTGGCACATGCTGGACCGGATGCGGCGCGGCAACTTCACGATCATGCACCCGGAACTGGACGGGCGGTGCGTGTCGGTGAGGGAGTGGGTCGAGGCCGGGTACGACGACGACGACGAGAATGAGGACGAGGGCGAGGAAGCCGAGTAGCCTCCCGCCGAGCCGCCTCTGCGTCTTCCAGGCGCTTCGGGTAGCCTGCGCCAGCGCTCAGGACGCCGGGGCGGGGCGATCTTTCGTGAATCTCCCATTGACGCGTTTATGATTCGGTGCCTGAAGCTATAGAAGGCTGGAAGGCGGCGTAGTACAATGAGGCTCGGAGAGAAGCTATGAACGCCCCCGACGTCAAGGATGACCGCCCGGCGCCCCCGGCCAGGGAAGTGCGCATGGGCGAATCCGAGTGCCCGCGCTGCCGCAAGTTCTTTACGGCCAGCTACTGGAGCGGTGGAGTGATGGTCCAGGCTCGTTGTCTGAGCTGCGACCTGAAGTGGCCTCTGCCGGACGTCGTGTAGGGCCGCAGCACCCGAGAACGGTACCGAACGCACAGCAGCCAGCCCGCGGGTCGCGAATTAGATGCGCACGCGAATATGCAGATAACCAGGTGGTGAATGGCCAAGACACGTCAGAAGGAACAGACCGCAATCCTGCCCGTCAATGACCTCAACGAGATCGGGCGCGGCATACCAGCGCCCGTCCTCTCGGCGAAGGAGACGGTGGCGGCCGAGGAGCCGGTCGGCGAGACGCCTGACTCGGTAGAGCTGTATCTCAACGAGATCGCGCGCTACAAGCTGCTGCGGCCGGACGAGGAGGTCTCGCTGGCCAAGGAGATCGAGAGCGGGCGCATCCTTGACGAGGCGAGCGACGCCTTCATGGAGCGCCACATGACGGCGCCGACGATCGAGCAACTGACGGTGTGCCTGCTGCAGGACGTGCACGACGGGCTCGGCATCGTGCGGCGGTCGAAGGCGCTGAAAGGGTTCCCGCAACGCGGCAGCTTCACGGACCAGCTGTCATTCGATCTGCTGCGGGAGGCGATCCAGGACCACCTGGAGGAGCCGTTCGAGGAGCAGATCTCGGCCGCGGCGAAGCGCAACGGCGGCCAGGTGCGGCCGCTGCTGATCACGCTGGCGGTGGCGCAGCGCATCTTCCCCGAGGCGTCGTACAAGGCGCTGGACGAGGCGCTGACGAAGATCCACGAGGGTGTGACCAAGACGAACGACCGCTACCTGGCGACGCGGCTGAAGACGCTGGTGCCGCACGTGGTGACGGCGCGGGCGCACGCGCAGCGCGCCGAAGAGCACATGGTCAACGCCAACCTGCGGCTGGTGGTCAGCGTGGCGAAGAAGTACGCCGGGCGCGGCATGCCGCTGATGGACCTGATCCAGGAGGGCAATGGCGGCCTGATGCGCGCGGTGGAGAAGTTCGAGCACCGGCGCGGCTTCCGCTTCAGCACGTACGCGACGTGGTGGATCCGCCAGGCCGTCGGGCGCGCCATCGCCGACAAGGGCCGGACGATCCGCCTGCCGATCCACATCACGGAGTTGATCTCGAAGTACTCGCAGGCCCGCGAGCGGTTGTTCCAGCGGTTGGGGCGCGAGCCGAAGACGTCGGAGCTGTCGAAGCTGATGGGGATGCCGCCGGACAAGGTGCGGGAGGCGGCGCGGGCGCTGCGCCAGTCGGTGGTCTCGCTGGAGACGCCGGTGGGCGAAGAGGAAGAGGGCACGCTGGGCAGCGTCCTGGAGGACGTGATGGCGCCGTCGCCGGAGGACGAAGCCGCGCGGCAGCTGCTGCGCGAGCGCGTCCGCTCGGCGCTGGACGTGCTGACGCCGCGCGAGCGGACGGTGATCGAGCTGCGGTTCGGCATCAAGGACGGGCGGCCGCGCACGCTGGACATTGTCGGCAACGAACTGGGCGTGACGCGCGAACGCGCGCGCCAGATCGAGGCGCAGGCGCTGGAGAAGCTGCGGCGCTCGAACGGCAACCTCCGCGGCGAAGGGGACTTCTAAGCAGCGATGCGGGCGGCCGTGCAGCTCGAGATCCGTACAGCCACACCTGATGCCGCTCTGCGCCTTGCTATCCAGTCGCCTTGCTACTGCAGGCACGTCGGGGCCACCGGCTGATCGCACCCGCCCACCACGCAGGCCGATATGGTCCATTCGTACCTCACGCAGCGTGCGCGTTGGCGGTACGGTGGATGCGGCGGGCGCGCGTGTGCCGGTGCCGGTTGACAGAACATCTGTCCCGCCCACGGTCGCGCAGTCGCTATACTGGGTAGACGCGCACACCGATCCGACGGCGCGTCCCGGTTCGTCCGCTTACTCAACGAAAGTGGCCCCCGCAGGCCCGGGAGACGCGCACGCATGGTACTTGGCAGATTCCTCAACACCGGCAGCCCCAGCGAGCCGACGGCGGCACACCGCCCGGATGAGGGCGGCCCGCGCACCATCCCCGAGATGGTGAACGAGAATCGCCACGCTTACGGGGACAAGATCGCCTTCCAGCAGAAGGCGCGGGGCCAGTGGCGCCGGGCGTCGTTCACGCAGGCGTACGAGCAGTCGCGGGCGCTGGCGGCGGGGCTGCTGGGCTGCGGGCTGGAGCCGGGCGCGCGCGTGGCGCTGGTGGCCGAGAACGGCATTGACTGGGTCTGCGCTTACTACGCCATCGTGACGGCCGGCGGCATCGCTGTGCCAATCTACTACGACCTGAAGCCGACCGAGATCGCGGACATGCTGGAGCGCGCCGAGGCGCGGATCATCTTCGCGTCGGCGAAGGTGCTGGCGAAGCTCGAAGCGGTGTCGGCGGACCTCCACACGGCGATCGTCATCGGCGGCGGAGCGCAGCCGCACGAGGCCGTGCCCGGCGGGCTGCTGCGACACGCGAAGGCCGAGGTGCTGGCGATCGAGGACCTTCCGGCGCGGGCGACCGCGGCGAGCCGCGACCGGCTGGCCGCGGTCATCGTCGAGCCGGACGACCTGGCGTCCATCGTCTTCACGTCGGGCACGACGGGCGGCATGAAGGGCGTGATGCTGACGCACCGCAACTTCATCGCAAACACGCGCTCGATGACGAAGGCGATCCCGTTCAGCCCGAGCGACCGCGTCGTGATGGTGCTGCCGATGCACCACGCCTTCCCGTTCCTCGTGGGGGCGACGGTGGCGCCATCGGTGGGGGCGGAGCTGACGTTCGAGAACGACCTGCGCCGCATCCGCGACCGAATGGCGGAGGTGAAGCCGACGCTGTTCATGGGCGTGCCGCAGCTGTTCGAGGTGATGTACCGGAATATCGTGCACGGCATCGAGGCGCAGGGGAAGCTGGAGACGTTCGAGAAGGCGCTGAGGATCGTCGAGGCGACGAAGCAGCGGACGGGCATCAACATCGGGCGCATCGTGTTCCGCGAGGTGCACAAGAAGCTGGGCGGCCACCTGCGCTTCATGTTCAGCGGCGGCGCCGCGCTCAACCCGCAGGTGGCGCTGAGCTTCGCGCGCCTGGGCATCCCGATCATCCAGGGCTGGGGGCTGACGGAGTCGTCGCCGGGATTGACGGCGCAGCGCTGGAACCCGCGCAAGTTCTACACGTCGAACTACTACGAAGAGCACTTCGGCACAGTCGGCACGGCCGTCCCCGGCGTCGAGATCGGCCTGATCGACGTACCCGAGAAGGAGCTGTACGTACACCTGCACGGCGAAGGCGAGTTGGTGGCGCGCGGCGAGAACATCTCGCCGGGCTACTGGCAGTCCGAGGAGGCCACGAAGGCCGCCAAGGTGGGCGAGTGGCTGCGGACGGGCGACGTCGGATACATCGACGACGAGGGCAACGTCTGGATCACCGGGCGCAGCAAGTTCGTCATCGTGCTCGACTCCGGCGAGAAGATCCACCCGGACGAGCTGGAGGAGAAGCTGGTGCGCAGCGCCGTCATCGAGGACGTGGCGATCATCGGGCGCAAGATCCGGGGCAAGGCGCAGGCGTGGGCGGTCATCTATCCGAACCGCGACGAGGTGCTGGCGCGGCTCGGCGGCGAGCCGGCCACCGAGGAGTCGGTGCGGCGTATCGTGAAGGCGGAGATCGACGCGGCGGAGGCCGACGTGGCCACGTTCAAGCGGACGACGGACTTCATGCTCACGGACCTGCCGCTGCCGCGCACGCAGCCGCTGAAGAAGATCGCGCGGGGGCAGATCGCGGACAGCTACAGCTTCGACCCGCGGCACTGGGAGCAGTCGTGGGCGGACTACGTCGCGGCGGCGGCGCCGCCGGCCGACGACGAGGCCGAGGAGCCCGCGGCGCTGGCGACGGTGTAGCCGGTCACGCGAACCTGGCTTAGCGAAGGACGGGCTGCCCGAAGGGGGAGCCCATTCTGTTGTGTCGCAGCTGCTCCTTTCTGGTAAGGAACATTCTGGTACCTCTATTTTCGTTATGTCGCGCAAATCGAATCTGGCGGTGTACCTGTTTTGTAATTTCGACCTTTTCGGAGCGGCCCCCCGGCCGACGGGATACACATGGAGGCGCCGAGGACACAGCGGGAGACAGCGTTGGGTAGTGTGGCAGATGGTGCGCGTCATCGAGCAACCTCCGGTTCGGCGTCGCGCCGGGCCATTTGTCTTACGAACATAGGCGGAGGCGCGGTGCACCGCCAAGTGCGGCGGATCACGTCGGCCCCGGCCCCGTTCTACCCGAGCGGCGCTCCTTCTCGGCGAGGAACGCGTAGAGGCTGCGCTCCCAGCCCTCGGCGGTGTTGTCGAACGTGGTGATCGTCTGCATGGTGCGCTCCTATCTGTTGCGGGTCGCACCATGTTGGCGTATCGTCGAACGAAGTCAAGCGGGGCAGAGCGAGGCGAATTTGTTGGCGATGAATCAGGCGCAGCGAGAACAATGGAACGCCGAGAGCCAGGTGAGGACGTGGCCGAAGCGAGAGCGTGTCACCAGGACGGTTACTGGGCCGCTGTTGGACATGCTCAGGTTGCAACCGGGCGAACGAGTCCTTGATGTAGGCTGCGGAGGCGGCCTCGCGGCGCTTGAAGCCGCCAAGACCGTGGCGCCGTCGGGCACGGTCACTGGGTTCGACATCTCCGTTCCGCTTGTGGGATTGGCGATCCGACGTGCCGCCGAGGCGAAGGTCGACCACGCCCATTTCTTCGCCGGCGATGCGCAGCTGGACGATATCCCCGGGGGGCCATTCGATGCGGCCATGAGTCAGTTCGGCGTGATGTTCTTCAGCGATCCGGTGGCTGCTTTCGCGAACATCCGCAGGCACATTAGTCCCGGCGGACGTATGGTCTTCGCCTGTTGGCAGGTGGCCGCCAAGAACACCTGGTACCCAGGCCCGGTCTTAGCCCGCTACCAGTCATCGCCTGTGCCGACCGCGGGCGCCGGTCCGTCGCCAGGGCCGTTCGCGTTCGGTGACGCCGATTACGTTCGGAGTGTGCTGAGGCTCGCCGGGTTCGACGAGATCCGCCACGAGGAGTCCGTGCACGAAGTCACTGTGCCAGAGGATTCGGTGTCCGACCGTGAAACGGTAGAGGCGCTGCGCCTGGACGCCGAGCGGACCGCGCAGGCCTGGAGCGACCTACAGGCCTTCGCGGCATCGATGCGCGGCCCGGATGGGCAGTTGCATCTCCGAATTGCGCCCCAACTGTTCGCTGCCCGGAATCCCGCGTAGGTTGGCGCGACCGGCGCACACTAAGATGGCGTTGTGTGCGACGGAGTCAAGAGGACGCGGGGAGTCACGTGTCAGTCACCGCGCCAGCCCCGTCGGCCAGCCCCGTCGTCGAGCCCAGACCGTCGGTCAGCTCGTACTCCTGGTTACCGCCGCTGTCCGTGCGCGAGATCAGGTCCAGCCCGTAGACGTACCTGTTGCCCGCGCCGTCCCGGAGGATGACCGGCATCGCCGCGTTCTGGTCCCACACGTACGTCGCCGTCGTTCCGCCGATCGTGCGGCTCGTGCGCAGCCCGTCGCCGTTGCATGTCCTTCGTGAGGCTACGATGCTGCGCACGACCGGTCGCCCTACCACAATCCCTGAACCACGAACACAATGCCGATGAGGAAGAGCGCAAGGGGCGTCGCCCAAAGGAGAATCCGGCGCTGGAGCGGATAGGTTCGCGTGGCATAATCCAGCCCCCTCCGCGCAAGAAACTCGGACTTCCAACCGGGCTTCTCGGGGATGAGTCGGGCGAGTACGGAAGGCATTAAGATGCATGCGATTCCCGCCAGCACCAGTGCTGCGCCGATCAGCAGTTCAGCCACTCTCTCAGAAGATGTAGACGCAAGTATAAGCATCTAGCTCTCCAACCCCGGTCCCCGCCTCGATGAACAACGACTCTTTTGGTATGCCGCGCTCGGACAGATCCACCCCTGCCGCACCGACCTGGAACGAGCCGAATCCTACTGAGGACTGGATGCCACAGTTCCAGCCTCGCGTGATTCGCTGGCCAGGGGCCTGGGTGACCGAAACCCCCCATCCCGCGCCAACCCCGCCGCCCAGGTACGGGTGGAAGCCGTCCCGCAGCGAGAACTGGACTCCAGCCGAGCCGCACACCATCAAGGGTGGGGGGCAAGCTGTCACGTTCAAATCCGTATACCCGATGGCGACCACTACGGGGTCAACAACACCCTTCTTAATCTCGTGCAGGCGTTGCTCCGTCCAGTCGGACACGCTCCGGATCGATGGTTTCATCGGGAACGGACAGACCCACGAGCACATGCCGTTCGGATCCACGTAGTTCACCGGGTTCCCGCCGACGTACGTGTAGCGCTGCATCAGTGGCAGCGGATCGTTCGATAAGAACCGCCCAGTCACGCTGTCGTAGTACCGCGCGCGCAGATATTCCAGTCCGGTCGAGTCGTTCTGCTCGCCTGTGTACGAGCGCTCGGTCGTCGTACCGCTCTGCGTCCTGACGGTTCCGAACACGTCGTACGTATACCCGCTGGTGACCGTACCAGATCCATCAGCCAGGCCCGTCGTGGAACCCAGACCGTCGGTCAGGAAGTACGTCAGGTTTGCGGACCCGTCGACTTGCGAGATTA
>Ga0315281_10000295_pt1 | contig 67556 bp, 68 predicted proteins | sample YL17G07_0_MG_FD_204540 | JGI IMG/M metagenome (GOLD analysis project Ga0315281, IMG submission 204540) | Sediment microbial communities from Yellowstone Lake, YNP, Wyoming, USA - YL17G07_0 | ecosystem: Environmental > Aquatic > Freshwater > Lake > Sediment | place: USA: Wyoming | collected...
CGAGTACCTTCTTCATGGCGGTTCCTCCTGTCCTCGCGGACTTGGTTTGCGCCCCGCACGCTCCCAATGGGAACGGACGAGGCGGGAGGACCGCCGTTCAAAGTTCTACGAGATCTCGGACAACCTCTCTCGAGACGAGTGGCGCTCGGGATCGCTATATGAAGGCGGTCGAAGAGGCCGTCTGCGGATTGAGCGGGCTCGAACAGATCTCCGAAGGAACCCAGTCGACTCGCGGGATTCACCGAACGGTCGTCTTCGCGTACGAGGCGCGGGCACCGGCGCGAGAGGGGCTCAGCGCATCGATCATCCTCGAGATGGGCATCCGGGGCGGCGCGTACCCCACTGCAGTAAGGCGGCTTCAATCGATGCTTGGGGCGGCGCTCGCCCAACGCGGTATCGACGACGAATCGATACAGCCGTTCGACATGACGGTGCTGCATCCGCGACGCACACTTGTCGAGAAGCTGTTTGCGATCCACTGCGCGTGCGAGCTATGGCTGGAAGGCCGTACCAGCGCCATGGATCGGCAGACGCGCCACTTGTCCGACATCTACGCGCTGCTCGGCGACGAGGATGTTGCCGCGTTCGTCGGGAGTGCTGAGTACCACGAGCTGATCCCGGAGATCGACGGATTCGGCCGGACGTATTTCTCTCGCGACCATCGGACACCCGACGGTCTACGTTTCGGCGGTAGCCGGAGCCTGGCCCCGGACGAGGCGCTTCGCGCCGCGATCGAATCCGAGTACGCTCGAAACCGGTTCCTCTTTTTCGGCGAGTTTCCAGAGCTTCAGGCGATCTTCGATCGCATCGAAGCGTTTCGCGGTCGGCTGTAGTTCGCGGTTGGATCGCCGCCCTGCCGATCGGTGGCAGAATCCGGGTTCTGGGGCGAAGAGACCGCCTCGAACTCGCCTCGCTCCGTCGCCTGGAGCTCGCCGGTCCGTGGGGCCATCGCTGGCATGAGTAGGCGCCTACGCGTTGCTTGCGTGCAGTCGTAGACTGCTCGGCCATGGCGACGCCGAGGTTGAAGAACGAGCGCGTTAAGGTCGGCGACCTCGTCGCTGATTACCGGGCCGGGCGCTTGGTCATCCCAGAGTTCCAGCGCGACTACGTCTGGCGTAAGGGCAAGGCTCCACGGCTGCTCGACTCGCTGTACCGCAGTTTCCCGATCTCGACCTTGCTGTTATGGCAGAGCTCTGAGTACGCAAAGGCGCGTCGGTCGAGCCCTAAGCCAGCAGCCGGCCGGTCGATGAGCTGGCTCATCGATGGTCAGCAGCGCGTGATGACGCTCTCGCGGGTCATGAGCGGGGACGAGGGGATTGAGGCCCTCTTCAATCCCGAGACCGACGAATTTAGCCTCGCGAACGCCGCCACGCGGCACGATCGCAATTGGGTTCGCGTGGCGGATCTCTTCGACGATGCCGCCTACCGCGAGCTGCGGCACGAACTACCGACGAGCAAGAAGGGCCAGAGACTCGAGGCCGCGTTCGAGAAGGTACGCGCAATCCGCGACTACGAGATCCCCGTTGTCTACATGGTCGATCACAGCTTCGAGAACGCCGTCGACGCTTTCACGCGCATCAATTCGCTCGGCGTCCGGTTGAAGCAGCAGGACATCGAGAGCGCTCATGTCGCGGCGCGTCACTCCGGTCTGATCGCCGACGAAATCGCGCCATTTATGGAAACTCTTGCAACAAATGGCTTCAGGCGGCTGACGGTGATGCACCTGTTCCGCGTCTGCGCATTTCTCGCGAGACCGGATGGCCGGATGCGAACTCCGCTTCACGAACTCCCTCGAGATGATGTGTTGAAGGCGTGGAAACGAACCGAGAAGGCGACCAAGGATGCGCAGGCACTCGTAAGGTCAGAGCTAGGGCTAGTGAATATGGACGTCCTCTGGTCCGGCGCTCTGCTCGTTCCGGTGATCGCGATGCTCGCGACGACGCGACCGACGGAAAGGAATCCCGACGCCTTGATCGGTTGGTTGGCGCTGGCTGCGCTGCGCCACCGGTACAGCGGCTCGAGCGAAACGGCCCTCGATCAGGACATGAAAGCCTGTCGGGCAGATGATCCGATCGGGACGCTGCTAAAGAACCTACGTCAGCAACGCGGCGCCTTGCTAGCGAGGCCAGGCGATTTCGCTGGCGCGGTCAACGACCGGAGTGGCCTCCTGGCCGCATACATCGCCTGCAAGAACCGGGGGATCAAGGACTTCTTCACCGGCCAGAACGTCGTGATGCACGAGGACATCGACCGCCACCACATCCTCCCGCGCCGGCAGTTCCCGGAGGCGATCCGCTCGAGCGCCGACAAGGTCGCGAACATCGCGTTCATCACCAGCGATGTGAATAAGGCGATCTCGCATTCAGGGCCCGAGGTCTATCTAGCCGAGATCAGACCCGCCATCCTCAAGAGCCAATGCGTTCCTCTCGACGCCGCGCTATGGAGGATCAGGGACGCCGACACGTTCTTCATGGCGCGGCGTCAGCTCCTAGCCGATTCCTTCAACGACTTCCTCAAAAGGTCGCTGCCCGGTCGCAAGCTGTAGCGAGGAGGCGGTCTCGCTGCTCGGCCGCGACGAGGACGCGAAGCTCCTGGCGGGCGGGCACTCGCTCATTCCGATGCTGCGCCTGCGTTTCGCGCGTCCTTCGCTGCTCGTCGACGTCGGCCGGCTGGACGAGTTGCGCTACGTGCGGGAGGACGGCGACCGGATCGCGATCGGCGCGCTCACCCGGCACGCGGAGCTCGTGCGCGATCCGGTGCTCGCGAAGCATTGCGCGCTGATCGGGGAGGCCGCCGCGGGCATCGGCGACCCGCAGGTGCGCCACCGCGGCACGATCGGCGGCTCGGTCGCGCACGGCGACCCGGCCTCCGACCTCGCGACGATCGTGCTGACGCTCGACGCTGACTTGGTTGTGCGCGGCCCGGGCGGGGAGCGGACGATCCCGGCGGCCGAGTTCTTCAGCGGCATGTTCGTGACCGCGCTCGCGCATCAGGAGATGCTCACCGAGATCCGGGTGCCGAAGGTGGCGGCGGGCGCGTACCTCAGGGTCAAGCGGCGTGCGCAGGACTGGGCGACGGTCGGTGTGGCCGCGGCCCGTGTCGACGGGCGCGTGCAGGTCGGCCTGACGAGCATGGGGGCGACGCCGCTGCGGGCGCGGAGCGTCGAGGAGGCGCTGGCGGGCGGAGCCTCACCGGCCGACGCCGCCGCGCACGCCGCCGACGGCACCCAGCCGCGGAGCGACGTGAGCGGCAGCGGCGAGTATCGCGCGCACCTCGCGCAGGTGCTCGTCCGGCGCGCGCTCGAGCAGCTCTAGCCGTTCGGGCAAGCCGCGACACCCTCAGGAACGGCAGCTCGGCTCTGCTCGGGGCGGCGAGGCGCCGGCCGGCACGACGTAGATGCGCTGCCCGCGGAGCGAGTGCAACTCGAGCGTCTGCGGTGGCGCGCGGTAGACGCCGACATGGACGGCGATGATCGCCCCGCCCGTGTCGAGCGCGCGGAACCAGCCCTTCCTGGGCGTGTCGCAGTAGGCGGGGATGACGACACGGCTACCGCGCGGGGAGGACTTGTCGTCCGGACGGAATCAGCAGTTGACGTACTGCACGGGGTTCCGGGCGCCGCGTGTGAAGTAATCCGAAACGTCAGCGCCGAAGTACGTGCGTTCCATCTCGGCACTTCGCTCACCGTGGAACGCCCAGCGTCCGGAGCCGTCCGGGTCAGGTTCCCATCCTTCAATTTGAAAGACGCCCTTGACGACCCCTTCGTAGATCGCGAACGCCCATTCCGCACCGCGCTCCGGATCGACAACCCACCATTTGCGCGTGGCCTGGTAGAGGCTGTTGCCGTCCATGCCGAGCCGGTAGAGCTTGTTGATCCGGATGAGGGCCACGCGATGAGCAGGGTCGATCTTCGTCATTGCCGTAGCACTCTAGGTCGTCGGTCTGTGGGCGTGCGCCGATGCCGCTTCGCCCGGGAACGAGCCGGCGATCAAGCTGTACGAACGCGTCGGCTTCGAGCGCGAGGGGTTCCGAAAGGCGCGCCACCACCGGGCCGGAAGGGACGTGGACGCGATCTTGGCGGCGCCCACGGTGCCATCGGACTAGTCGCACAGATTCGTATGCGTTGCGCGAGGGACTGGTGCCGGTTACGGTCGGCTAAGGTGTCTAAGAGTCTTGCAGGGCTTGCTGAGGTTGCGCAGATTTTTGGCGTGACGAAGCGGACGGCGTTGAGATACTCAAGGCGAGCCGACTTTCCAAAGCCCCTCGACCGTCTTGCCGTTGGGCCTGTCTGGCGGCGAAGCGATGTCGAGCGCTGGGGGGTTGCGCGTTTGCCCCTTACAACGGGGCGCCCGGCGACGAAGAACCCGGCCGCGCATGACGCGCCCCGACGACGGCGTTGACATCTTGCGTGGAAGTTGTGAAAAAGATGTCTACGTCGTAGACTACTATTGCAGTCATGAGCCGACTCGACCGGCCGACGGTGACGGCGGAATCACCGTCCGCCCTCAGCACTAGACTCCCTCACCTAGGCTCGCGGCTCGCGAGTCAAGCCTGTCTTCCGCTGCCGATGGAGAGGAATTCGCTGGGCATGTTCTCGGACCACGAACTGCGGCTGCTGCATGACGCCGCTGCAAAGCATGGGCTCCCGGCCGGAAGCCTCTCGCGGTTGCTTGAGCTGGAAGGGTCGTTTCAAGGAATGGAACGACGGAGGGGCCTGTTTCCCGCGATGCGCCGTCTCGTCGAGGAGCTCGCGGAAGAACGCATTCCCGCCACGCCAGCGAGGACCGCACCCGGATGATCCTCACGGAAATACGCGTTACCAACTTCCGCGTCTACCGTGGAACGCAAAGTCTGGTGCTTACCCCTCCTCATGAGGAGCGATCGGTTTATCTAATCGGAGGGCTCAACGGTGCGGGCAAGACTTCCCTCTTTAGTGCAGTGGCTCTCGGCCTGTACGGGGAGCAAGCCGCCGGGTTGATTTTTGAGCGCGGTCGCGACGCCCGCCGTGCATACGAGCAGTACCTGGAGGGAAGTTTTTCAAACGGAGCACGCGCTGCTGGGGAAAACGAAATGCGCGTAGCGCTCGACGCCACTCATGAAGGCGAGCCACTGCAAATCGAACGTACTTGGTGGTTCGACCGCGGGAACTTCGATGACGAGAGCCTGACCATCCGTTTCGGAGGCCGGCCGCTCGAACTCGACGGGGTGGAGAGCGAGAGCGACCGTGCCTCGTTGTTGAAGGACTTTCTCGAGGAGTTGGCGCCCGCCCGGGTTGGGAAATTCTTTTTTTTCGACGGCGAAGAGATCTCGACGATCGCTGAACGGCAACCGAGCGAGGCCGTGGTGGAGGGGTTGAACCAACTTCTCGGCTTCCAAGCCTTGACTCGCACGGTGGCTGATCTCGTGAGCCTTCGTCGTACCGTTCAGCGCGAGCTCCCGGCGGCATCGAATTCGAGCCTTAGCGCCGCGATGGATGAGCTCGAGACGCTCGAGGCAGAGCTCAACCGGCACGGCAAAGCAGTCGCGACCGATCTAGAGGCGCTTGAGGTCGTTCGAGTCGAGCGTGCGGCGATTGAGGGCGAGCTCAACTCGCTCCTTGGCGACGCGGATATCCGAAGTCGTAGCGATGCACTGGACATGCTCGCGCGACTGGAACGGGAACTGGCGAGGGTCTCCGCGGAGATTCAAGGGTTCGTAACGGAGGTTCTGGTGCTTGCACTTCCCGGCCACCTGCTGAGAGCTTCAGCGCAAAGAGCTCGCCGAGAGGCGAAAGCTCGGAGGCTTTGGGAAGCAAGACGGCATCTGCGTTCTGCGCGTGAGAAGGTCAGAGAGCAACTTGTGCGCGAAGCACGAGCGATTTCCCCGAAGTTGACCCCCGCACAGCTTCGCGCTGTGTCGGCGCTATTCAACACGACATGGGACAGCGTGGTCGAGAAGGACACGAAGAACGCCGGCCACTTGTTCTCGTTGCTTCCTATCGACGATCTGGAACGTCTGCAGCTGACTGCAGACGATGTGACCGAGACTGCTCGGCGTGAGCTGCAGGCGAGGTTGAATCGACGAACGCACATCGAGCGAGAGATAGCTCGGATTCGAGCTACCGAATCACTACTCGAATCCAATGTCCGGGTACACGCACTTCTGGAGACGAAGTCGAGGCTCCTTGACGCCGAGACGCAAGCGGAAGCTCGACTCGCGACGTCGCGTGGCCAGACGGACTCGGTCGCGCACGAGGTTGCGACGAAGCGCGCCCTAGTTACCCGGCTTGAGGATCAGCTCAGCACGTCTGCGAAGTTATTCGGCGAGCTGGAGACCATCGCGAAACTGCACGACGCCTGCCGGGCATTTATGGCTGTACTGCGCCGCGATCGGGCACAAGCGCTTGCCGAGAAGACCACCGAGATGGTGGGTCGCCTTGCGCACAAGGAGGACCTCATCGCTCGCGTTGAACTGGACCCAGACACGTTCGAGATCCGGATGTTTGAGCGTACGGGTGACGAAGTCATCAACCTGTCGGCAGGGGAGCGGGAAGTCTTCGCGCTCGCCTTGGTTTGGGCTCTTGGACAAATTTCGAGCCGAGAGCTGCCGGTGATGATTGACACACCGCTCGGGCGTCTCGACCAGATGCATCGCGCGAACGTGGTCCGCGGATTCTTTCCATATGCAGGTTCGCAGGTGTTCATCCTCTCGACGGACTCCGAGATCGACGAGCGCTGGCACGAAGCGCTCGAGGATTCCATCGTGCAACACATCACGATCGAGTATGACCCCGTCGAACAGCGAAGCCTTCTACGCGATGGTGCGTACTTTGACTTCATTTCGCCCGAACAGGTAGCGCGATGACCGCGGCATCCGTGGCTCCGCTCTTGAACGCCGTCTATGTGAGCAGTCGAGAGGGCGAGACCATCCTTCGGCGACTCACCCGTTCGGGCGGGTTCTCCGCAGAGAACGTGATCTCTCGCTTAGCGATCTCACGGTCTCTCCTTGAGGTGGCGCCGAGTGGCGACCCCGGCGTCTTTGGAGAACCGAACGGCAAGCAGATAAAAGGGTTCACTTTGTTGGGGAAACGTGAGACCGCCACTGCCCTTCTCATGATGATGATCGAGAAGGAGGGGCGAGCGCAGCAGGAAGATGATCTCAAGCGACTCGTCCGTTTCCATTGGGAACGCGGCCTCCGCCTGATAGATCAGGAGGCAGGCGGTAGAGAGCTCAGTACGCTCCTCGTCTCCTATTCCCGCGAGGCTGTCCTGGCCGATGCCGCAGCTGGGCCAAAGTCAGCCCGTAATCCGTCGACTGCTCTTACCGCAGCAGTAGTCGGACAGGCTGCGGCGCGGCGAGAGCTGGGGCGACTTCTTGCGGCAGCCGTTCGCGCTGAGGTTCCGACGTTGTCCCGAGCAATCATCATCATCGCTCCTCAAGGAGCTGGCCGGCGGGCCTTTGCGCGAGCTGTAGCGACGAGCCTTCAGCTTCCCCTCGCAGAGCTCAAATGCGATGACGTTCGTACGGGCATGCTGCTAATGAGGCTCGATGAGCAACTCGCCGCTCAGGGGTACGGCATCGGCGTCGAGAACTCCACATCGGTGATTCCTCCTTCGATCATCTATCTGTCCGACGCCGAAGGGCTCACGTCCGAAGATCTGGACGTGCTTCTTGCGCTGCGTCCGCTCAAGAATCGCAAGAGAGCCGGCGCAGTTGCCCGCCTCAGTGGCGGCGGTGTCATCCTCGGGTCCCGAGCAGACATCTCGCCCAAAGACGCCGACGTGATCAAACTGACCGCGTACACTCGTGATGAGGTTGCTGAGATCATCAAGCGCGAGCTCGGCGCCTGGGCGCCCGAGATTCGAAAGTACGTTGCTCTGGCTGGCCGGCTCAACCCTGCGCTCGCAGTTGCAAGGGGGCGCGAGTTCTTGGATTGGGTACGCGAGTCGAAGAAGTCACCGTCGGAGGGGTTGTTGCTTGAGCTCATGCAAAGTCGATGGGGCATCGACCGCTTAGGTCTGACTCCAAGCGACTACGGCGCTCTCGGCGAGCTCGACTCAGGCGTTACCGTTGCCCTAGCCAAGCCTGACGCTGATTTTCTCGAGCGCCTCGGGTTCATCCGGGAACGGAATCTGGTCTGGGAGCTTGCCCCGCGTGGCCAGCAGGCGCTTCGGATCATGCAGGAGACGGGCGAATGAGTCTCAAAGAATTGAAAGCGACGTCGCTCGCGAAGGCTGAAGAGGCCAAGGCGGAACTGCGCGTTCGCTACGAGGCGAGCGACTCGAGGCCGTGGATCATCGGATTCAGCGGCGGCAAGGACAGCACGCTTGTGTGCCAGCTCACCTTCGAAGCTCTCTCTCGAGTCCCGCCCAAACGGCGAACGCGTCCCGTTTACATACTGAGCTCTGACACGCAGGTCGAGACGCCGTACATCATCGACTTCATGAGGAGTACGCTCGACCTCGTAAAGCATGCGTCGCTCTCCTTAGGACTTCCAATCGAGACGGTTCTCGTGAAGCCGGAGCTCAATGACACCTACTGGGTACGAGTAATCGGGTACGGCTACCCGCCGCCGAGCAAATTCATGCGTTGGTGCACAGATCGTCTCAAGATCAAGCCGGCCGACAAGTTCGTTCTCAACACGGTGTCGGAGCACGGCGAAGTGATGCTGTTGCTGGGCACTCGTTACGACGAATCGCAACAGCGCGCGAAGTCACTCCGTCGTCACGAGGCGGACAACGGCCTGCATAAGCATTCGAGTCTCCTCAACGCTTGGGTTTGGGCGCCCATCAGGCACTTCTCAACCGAGGAGGTTTGGACATATCTGGTCTTCAATGACTCGCCGTGGGGAGGAGATAACCGCGCTCTGCGCGACCTATACAAAGACGCGAATTCGGGAGAGTGCCCGCTAGTCGTCGACGAGACGACGGAGCCGTGCGGGAACAGCCGCTTTGGGTGCTACACCTGCACGGTCGTCGAACGAGATAAGTCTCTCGAGGGATTCGTTCTGGCAGGCAAGGATGAGTACGCTGACCTTGTCAGCCTTCGCAACTGGCTTGTCGAACTACGAGACAACCATGAAAATCGAATGGACCGTCGGCGGAACGGCTCTCCGGGCATTGGTCCATTGAAGATGGATGTCCGGGAGGCAATCCTCGAGCGTTTGCTTGTACTGCAAGAAAAGCTCGGTGAAGAGTTGATCAGCCCGGCGGAAGTCGCGGTAGTGAAGCAGGTTTGGCTGGCGGAGACCCTTGGAGACGTCGCCGACGCTGCCGCGTAAGCAGGGCTTATTCCCCCCAGGCGTAGGTCAGTTCGGTGCTCGAGGGTCGGGCCGGCACGCCGAGGCGGGCTTTGATCTCCCTCGCGAGTTCCACCGCTGGTCCACGCGTATTGTCTGTCACTACATATGAAGCCCCTGTAGCTTCGACGTAGGCCATTGTGCCTTCGAAGTCAGCATGATTCGAGAGTGCTACACGATAGGCTCGCTCGGAGTATTGGAGGAGCGGCGTGTCCGAATTGCTCATGTAAGCGCTGAGCGTGATCGTCGATCCAGTGGGATCGATGGGGAGCACGTCGCCTCGCCCGTACAGTCGAACAAATGAACGTTCCTGCAGACACGCTCGGCCCTCAGGCGAGTCGAGAGGGACGAGGCTGTCAAGGCCGTAGCCGTACTGCTGGTAGATCTCGTTCTCGCGGCAGAGTCGAGGGCTTCCGAGCAACGTCGGGCCTACGTTGCCAGAGAGCACATTCAGAGCTCGTTGGATCGTCCCGCGGTTGGCCTTGACGTGAACAGGCCCCTGTCTCAGCTTCGCCAGGACTAGCTCTAAGAAACAGTCTTCGGCTTCGTCCTGTGAGTAATTACGGACACTGTCTGGGCTGCCGTAGGTGCTATCGACGACGAGCCCCTCTACTTGGATCGGATCGTCGAGGGGCCAATGGAAATCGCCGGAGTAGCCAACGGTGGTGCCGTCTTCCAGTTCCACCTTCACTTGCACGGCGCCGAGCATGTGACCGCTGCTTACGAGCGTAAGCCGGCAGCCGTGGTGCTCATACTCAGTGTTCAGCGTCGCCTGTCGTACGTTCTCGCGGTAGGGCAAGTCGGCGTTGAACTCCGCAATGAGGAGGGCACGCGTCGGATCGCTTAGCAGGATGTGCTGGTAACCCTTGCTTGTGTTGAAATCGTCCATGTGGTCAAGATGCACGTGAGTCTGCACGCGCACCGGCAGCCCGTAGTGGAAGCCGTCGCAGCAGATGTGGGGCCCGAGAAGGACCGTCCCTGACGAGGAGACGTCGATCGGGTAGTCGCTCACGACTGCCGGAGCTCTTCGGCCAGCGCAGCGTTCATTCGCTCTTCGAAATCTCCGGAGGCTGTGAGAGCGGCGGCGAAGTCGACAGACCCAGCAAGTGTGAACCGATCGAGTCCAAGCCGGCCGCCGGATTCGATTCCTGATGCAACCACACGACGAACGGCACGCGCGAGGAGTGCATCGCGCTCCGCCTGACGCAACGCAAGGACTGCGTTTCGAACATCCGGTGATGTCACCGCTCCCACAAAGACGTGGCGCCGCTCAACTTGCGGTCGTAGTCGTACGATTTCGTCAAGTGCTTGCGCGATTGGCTTCCCTGAACGAAGTCGGTTCTGGACGACCTGTTTGATCTCCGCTGAGGTCATCGCATGCGTTAGCGCCGTGTCGACGCCGACCAGTTGCTCTTCGTCATCAGGCAACTTCGCAAGCTCGGACGCAGCGCTGAACGCGATCGTGGAATCGGATGCCCCCCAATCGATGACATGTCGTACGCGCGGGTTGAGAGTCAGCAGTCGCAGGAACCTGCTCACCATGGTTGAGCTGCTGAAGCCCGCTGCCCGTCCACATTCGTCGAGAGACGCGCCTGCGCGACGAGCCTTGCCGAAGAGCTCCGCCACCTCGACCGGCGAGAGACGACGGGCACCCCGGTGGGTACCGACAGACACGATCAGGTCGCGTTGCTCGTCCGTCGTCAGGCCAGGTAGCACTAGACGTTGTATCCGCGTGTCGTTAGACCTTCGGAGATCAGATCGGCCGCCGCGTCGTCCTGATTGCTGTCTTCATCGCGGGCGAATTCCTGCAGGGCGCGGTGAGCCTGGCTCCCCAGCGTCACGACAATTTGGGTCACCTTCGACCCTTCCTTCGCGTCTTCGATGATGTCCTCCACGGGGACGCCCGGATTCTGTTCTCGCTCTTGAACGAGGCGCTTCCGCTGAGCTCCGCTCATTCCTGCCATCTCGCGGGCAAGTACGATTGCTTCTTCGGGGTTGTATTCGCCGCCGGCCTCGGCGGCATCCTGTGCACGAAGGGCGACGTTGATTTCCATTCCTGCGTCGTCCACGAGCTGTTTGAGCTCAGGGCGTAGGCGGTCGTACTTCACGTACTGCTTGACCTCCTTTTCGGGTAGACCGCTCGCTGCGACGACGTCTCGGACGGTGCCGTACCTCTTGTAGAGGGCTGTTGATACGTCGATCTTGTCCTTCCGCGAGAGGTCCTCACGCATTACGTTTTCGGTGAGGGACAGAATCTTTGCCTCATCCTCATCGACGCGTTCGTCGAGAACCTGGGCTCGAATGGTGGTCTCGCCGAGTTCCTGCAATGCGAGAAAGCGACGCTGACCAAGAATCACTTCGTACTTACCGGGGGTTTCGGCCGGGCAGACAACGATCGGCTGCAGTTGTCCCTTCGTCTTGATGCTTGTCGCTAGCTCCGAGATTCCCCGACCCGGGTTAGTCAAGCGAACTTGCGCCAAGCCGATCACGATGTCGTCCAGCGGGATGTCTCTGGTCTCAACGATGCGCGCCACTACGTCCTCCTAGGTCAGCCCTATTCGGGCTCCTCAGTTGGTTGATGCACGTTGCTGCGTGTGAAGGTCAAGCATCTTCAACAGTTCTTGCCGCGAAAACGGCCGTATCTCAACGCTCTGCGCGTCCTCAACGTATTCCTGGAAGAGGTTCTCCTTGTCGTGGAGGATGCGCGCGATTCGCTCTTCGATCGTGTTGCCGACAACAAATCGATAGACATGTAGGGGGTGATCGCGCCCGAAACGGTGTGCTCGCGCGATCGCCTGGTTCTCCACTGCCGGATTCCACCACCGGTCGAAGAGGACTACGGCAGTCGCCGACTGAAGGTTCAGCCCCACTCCGCCTGCGCGGAGAGAAACCAGGAGCGCCTTAGGTCCTGCGGCCTCAGTGAACTGCCGAAGCATGCGGTCGCGCGTGCCTTCGTCGAGCCCGCCGTGATAGATGTCCTGAGGAAAGGGTTGAATGCGTTCTGCCACCCACCTGAGTGTCTCGACGTACTGCGAGAAGATCAGGATTTTGTCAGCCGGACCCGATAGACCCTCAAGAATTAGCTGCAGCGCGTCGAGCTTGACGGACTCGCCAGATTCCAAGTCGTGATTGCAAGTCTGTTTGAGCCGGGTGATAAGTGCAAGTAGACGCATTTCAGACGCGTCGTTCCCCGCGTAGTCCTCGCGAGAGAACCACAACTCGTCATAAGCCTCTCGTTGGTTACCAGCGAGCTCAAGAGGAAGGTCCTGAATCAACAAGGGCGGTAGGTCGTTGAGAACATCGACCTTCTTCCGCCGGAGGAAATGCGGACGGAGCGCCGCGTGAAGTTCCGGCCGTTGGAGTCCCGTAACAGTCAGGCCTGGCTTGACAAAACGGAGGACAGACTCGAGGTCGCTAACCCGGTTTTCGAGCGGCGTTCCCGTGAGGGCCCATGACCGTCTGCGAGGGATTAGGCGGCAGGCAAGCGCGGTGCTCGAATCGGCGTTCTTGATCCGCTGCGCCTCGTCAAGCACGACCACGTCGAAGTCGACATACCGTCGAACCGCCTGGATGTCAGCCCGAATCGTTTCGTAGGACGCGACGACGACTGGGAGAGGTAACCGGAGAACAGCCTGTCGGTCGCTCGCCTGCCCCCGCGCCTCTCGTCTTGCGAGTTTCGGCGCCCAACGCTCGAGCTCACGTACCCAGTTGAGCCTCAAGGACGCAGGAGCCACAATCAGCGCTCGCTTGGCGTCCCCCCGAGCGAACAAGGCGCGAAGTGCAACCGCCGTCTGAACCGTTTTTCCGAGTCCCATGTCGTCTGCCAGCAGCGCCGAGGTCGCTCCAGACAGGAATGCGACCCCGTCCCATTGGTAGGAACGTAGAGGCGCGGGAAGACCGGCCGAGATGATGTCGGCCCGTTCCGCGACGAGATTCAGGGCGGCGAGGGACAGATCACCATTCTTACGTTGTCATTGTGTAATCACAAGCCAGCGCATCCTAAGCTGGGGGTGTCGTTCGTTCGAAGCTTCGACCGCTGGAGAAGCGTTCTAGGCTCGACTTCTCGCCATTCTTGCACCGCCAATGGCGCGCGCGTCCGCCCCTGGGCGCCGCCGTCGGCGGGCGCCGGCGAGAAGTCCGACCAGAGGTGCTCGGCGTAATAGGCGTCGTACTCGTAAGCGGCCACTCGGCAACCAGGCGTTAGCCCTTACTCGATGATGAAGATCCTCTTTGCCCGGTCTGCGTAGAAATCGAAGCGGGACTGTAGCTCGGTCGGATCCCAGTCCGGAATGTTGGCGAGTTCCTGCGAGATCCGGAACGCCGACTTGGCGTAGACCGGCTTCTTGTCCAAGAACTCGTCGTTGCCGGCTTTGCCGCCCTCGGTCTCGTCAAGTGCTGTCAGGTTGCCGAGAGCGTTCGTCAGGTTCTCTAACGCCTTGTCTACGGTCTTTGCGTTCTGCGGGTAGATGTGCTCGATGTTGACGTGGTTGAGGTCGAAGACGCGTGTCTTGTCCTCGACCTTGCGCGTGCCTTTTGCGCCGCCCGCGTACCACACCTCGTAGTCCTCGAGGGTCGTAAGGAAGTGCCGTATCAGCCGCTTGCGCGGCGCTGACTGCGCGAATCGCAGCTGCTCGCGCAACGCCAGAATGAACAGGTCGTCGGGCGCGCGCTGGACGAGCAGCTGCTTCAGGCTGTTGCGGAGTCCGTTCTGGTCGAGCGCCTCGTCGTCCCGTGTCTTCTTCGCGAACTTGTAGTACTCGGCTCCCAGGCGCGCCGCGCTGGCCCCGACAACATTGATGTAGCGGAACACGAACGGCTCGAGCAGCAAGACGAGCGTACGGAAGGTCTTCTCGTCAACGGTGCGCGCCGCGGAGAGCAGCAACGGGTTCGCCAAGTCGTGGCCGAGCCAGAAGACCAGGCGCCGCAAGCGATCTTGCTCCCAAAGCTTGATCTTCGATGACTCGTAGGGCCAGTCGCCCGCGCGAATCTGCTGGAACGTCGTCATCTCATCACGCAGCTGCGCGACGACCTGCCGCAGCCGTTTGGCCGCCGCCTGACCAGTCAACTCCTCGACCAGGAAGCGGTGCCGGAAGCTGTCGTACATCTCGCCCTTGAGGGCACGGTCTCCTTCGTATGAGACGTAATAGGCTGCGAGAAAGGCGTCGACAGGGCGGTCGCCGGCGGCGAGGATGGTGTCCCAGTCGGCTTCGGCGCCGGCCTGTTCGGTGGGGTGGGCCTCAAGTAGCGCGAGCGTGTGCGTGCGCAGGAGCGCGCCGGTCGACAACGGTCGGCCGCGGTCATTCAACACCATGAACAGTCGATATGCCTCGCCTGGGTCGCTCGTGAAGAGGTGGACGAGGTAGCCGTCCTCGAGGAGCGCCTGACGTATGGCGTTGAGGCGCTTAAGGTGCTCGGCGTTGGTCGCCGCGCCGGCGAGCGTTTGGTCGAATAGCTCGTCGCAGATAAGGTCGCGCGCCGCCCACAGGCGGCGGTGTGACTGGTCGGCCGAGCTCTTCGGCTCCGTCGCCGTATCCGCAAGCATGTCGGCGAAGAACTGCTTGTCGCGCTTGGATAGGGTCAGCCGCGGCCCGCTTCCGGCCTCGAGTTTCGCTGCGACGCTGGTCGCGGCCTTCCTGGACGCGGCCGCGACCGTCTTTTGACCGGCAGCTTTCGCGGAGGCAGCAAGCTCCTCGTAGCGGGCTTTGAGTTCGGCTAGCGAGAGGATCTCGGTTGCCAAGCGCTGCTGGCCGTCAACAACCTCGAATTCGTTCGTTGCGGCGTGGACAACCGAGATAACCGCCCCGAAGAAATGGCGGCGCCGGGCCGAGTTGAGCCGGCCCGCCGCCAGCGCGCGAAGATCACGCGCCCAGTCGCGCACCTCCTCCGCATCCCAGTCGTAGGCGCGCTGATAACGAGGGACGACGAAAGGCGAACGTGCGAGGATGTCGTCGAAGTCCTCGGACTGTGGTGTGATCGGTTGTGTCTTCTTCGGCTCGGCCACAACGCGGATCATGCCTCGGCTGCCGGCCGTCGCCTACCGGCAACACGGAAACGACGTTCAACAAGCACGCATTGGCGAGTTTGAACAGGACGGATGGGCGGGCCTGCGCGAGGTCTTGGCCGTCGGTCCCGTCTTGCCTGTGCGCGCTCGTCGAGCGGAGCTCGTTATTCCGGTCGCTAGGGCGAGGGATCGTGGCTGGCTGAAACAGGCAACGATGCGCCGACGTTGAGTGCCTATAGCGAGGGGAACAACGCATACGCGCGCTTCAGGAGTTCTGCGAGGTCGTTTTCGCCCACTCGTAGTTCGCTCGACCCAAGGCGCATCAGAACGGCGCCGGCCGGTAAAGGGCGTAGCTGGCGCGGTGCCGGGATCGGTCCTGCCTGCCAGGAACCTTCTTGTTGGCTGATCAAAGACGCCTCCGGGTCGGAATGCGGCGGCGCCTCGGGTGTCTCGATGGCGTCGCACCCGCGCCAACGAAGCAAGAGCGACGGATCGCCGTCGACCAGGTCGGCGACCACATACGTGAGTGCAGCTAGGTGCTCGCACGCGACGTCGCCATCACACGTGCAGTTCCACGCGAACCCGTCGCCGCTCGGGATCAGCGGCTCGCTCCAGTCGAAGCGCATCACGTGCTCGAGGTGCACCGACTGCTCGCGGCCCTCCATCGCCGCGCGCAGCCGCTCGTTGCGCCGCGCCGACAGCGCGACCGCCGCCCACACTCTCGGCGGGACAGGCTCCGCCGTGAACGTCACCGCGCACTCCCGCCCGTCGCCGCCGGCGACACGCGCGGAAACCGTCCCGCCGCCGACGCGCACGCTGTGCACGTTCCCGCCGCGCGCCAGCGCACGCCCGCGCTCCGCGACCGACGAGCCCTCGTTCGCAACCACCGCCGTCACGAGCAACCGCGCCCACGGCCCGTGTCCGATCCGGTCGCGCGGCGTCGTCACCACGATCGGCTGACCGTCGTTCAGCAGCCCGCCGCTCACGCCGCCTCCTCCTCGAACGCGTCGGGCGAGAGCGCAACCGCCGCGCGGATTGCGTCCATGTCCAGATCGCCGAGCCAGTCCTCCGCACGGCCGGCGATCACCTTCTCCGCCAGCTCCTTCTTCGACTCGAGCAGCTGGTCGATCCGCTCCTCCAGCGTCGCCGTGCAGATCAGACTCGTCACGAACACCGGCTTGCGCTGGCCGAAGCGGTGCACACGATCCGTCGCCTGCTGCTCCACCGCCGGGTTCCACCAGCGGTCGAAATGGAACACGTGGCTCGCCAACAGCTCCTCGCGGTGCCGCGCGCTCAACCGCCCGTGGAAGAAACCCCCGTTCCGGCCCAGCCGCTCCTCCGCAGCGGCAGAAGGTGGGGTAGACTAGCCACATAACACGAGTTACAGGACAAACTCAGCGTAAGCCGAAGAAGGCCACCAGTCGGCTACGCCGGAGAACGCCATGGATGACAGAGCCTGGGCAGAGATAGCCCCAGAGACCCGCGAGGTCGAACGCCGGTGGGGATCGGCGCCCGCAGGCACGGGCTCACGCCGGTCGCGAACCCCGTACACCTACAAGGCCTACGTTCCGAAGCCGATCGCCGCACGCGACTTCCAGCTCAACGGCGAGACCACCGCTGCAATCGCCGCAGCGCAACAGGCGTGCACCGAGCTGAACGTCAACCCGCCGGACGCCCCCAACCTCGAAGCGCTCGCTCGACAGTTGCTTCGGGCAGAAGCCGTGGCCTCTTCCCGGATCGAAGGTCTCGTTCTCTCCCACCGCCGCCTCGCGCGCGCGTTCTTCATCGATCCTGAAGGGAACGACACGGCCGCCGCCGTGGTCGCGAACGTTCGAGCAACGGAGCGGGCGATCGAGCTGGCGTCCTCGACCGGAGCGATCACGGTGGACACGATCATCGAGATCCACCGCACGCTGTTCGCGGGAACGCGCGACGAAGGCATCGGCGGTCTGATCCGCGAAGAGCAGAACTGGGTGGGAGGCAGCAGCTCCGGCCCCGCAGACGCCGAGTTCGTACCGCCTCCGGCCGAGTTCGTCAGGCCCGCACTCGAAGACCTCGCAGCCTTCCTCGGTCGCACCGACCTCGCACCGGTGCTGCAAGCTGCGGTCGCACACGCCCAGTTCGAGACGATCCACCCGTTCCTCGACGGGAACGGACGCGTCGGGCGAGCCCTGATCCACGTCGTGTTCCGCCGTCGCGGCCTCGCGCCGTACTACGTGCCGCCCGTCTCGCTGGTGCTCGCAGGCCGCGCCGATCGCTACGTCCGCGGACTCACCGACTATCGCTTCGGCAACGAGAACGCGTGGTACCTGACCTTCGGTGAAGCGGTCGAAGCAGCGGCCGACGGAGCACGCGAGTTCGGGAAGAAGGTCGCCGCACTCCAACAGCAGTGGCGGGAGCTCGCAGGGAATCCGCGGCCGCACTCGGGCGCCCGAAAGCTGATCGACGCGCTCCCGGCACATCCCGTCGTGAACCTCAAGACCGTGCAGAACGTCATCAACGTCAGCCCGGAAGCTGCGAGGCAGGCACTCAACCGTCTCGAGAAGGCAGGCGTGCTCCGCACCATCTCCGCCGGCCGCAGAAACCGAACCTTCGAATCGGTCGGTCTCTTCGCGCTTCTCGACTCGTTGGAGCGGGACCTCGGACCGGCGAGCCGCGTTCCGGCTCCCTCCCGACGAACGGCCTAGATTCCGGCGGGGTCGGCGAGGGCCACGTACGCGCGCCTCAGCACGTCCGCGAGATCGCCGCCGCCCGCACGCAGCTCACTCGGGCCGAGACACATCAGGACGGCGCCGACGGGTAGCGGGCGCAACCGGCGCGCCGCGGGCAACGGCGCCGCCTGCCACGGGCCGTCGCCCGTATTGATCGACTGCACGCGTTCGGGTTCCGGCTGCGCCTCCGCAGCCTCGACGGCGTCGCAGCCGCGCCAGCGCAGCAGCAGCGACGGATCGCCGTCGACCAGGTCGGCGACAACGTAGGTGAGCGCGGCAACGTGCTCGCACACGGCATCGCCGTCGCACGCGCAGCTCCGCACGAAACCGTCGCCGCTCGGGATGAGCGGCTCGCTCCAGTCGAAGCGCATCACGTGCTCGAGGTGCACCGACTGCTCGCGGCCCTCCATCGCCGCGCGCAGCCGCTCGTTGCGGCGCGCCGACACCGCGACCGCCGCCCACACCCTCGGCGGGACCGGCTCCGCCGCGAAGGTCACCGCGCACTCCCGCCCGTCGTTGCCGACGACGCGCGCCGAGACCGTTCCGTCGCCGACGCGCACGCTGTGCACGTTCCCGCCGCGCGCCAGCGCACGCCCGCGCTCCGCGACCGACGAGCCCTCGTTCGCCACCACCGCCGTCACGAGCAACCTCGCCCACGGGCCGTGGCCGATGCGGTCGCGCGGCGTCGTCACCACGATCGGCTGACCGTCGTTCAACAGCCCGCCGTTCACGCCGCCTCCTCCTCGAACGCGTCGGGCGACAGCGCGACCGCCGCACGGATCGCGTCCATGTCGAGATCGCCGAGCCAGTCCTCCGCACGGCCGGCGATCACCTTCTCCGCCAGCTCCTTCTTCGACTCGAGCAGCTGGTCGATCCGCTCCTCGAGCGTCGCCGTGCAGATCAGGCTCGTGACGAACACCGGCTTGCGCTGGCCGAAGCGGTGCACACGATCCGTCGCCTGCTGCTCCACCGCCGGGTTCCACCAGCGGTCGAAGTGGAACACGTGGTTCGCCGCCGGCAGGTTCAACCCGCGTCCGCCCGCGCGGATCGAGATCACCAGCACCGACGGGCCCGCCTCCGTCGTGAACGACGCCAGCAGCTCGTCGCGGTGCCGCGCGCTCAACCGCCCGTGGAAGAAACCCACCTTCCGGCCCAGCCGCTCCTCCAGGTGCGGCACGAGCGCCGCGAAGCCCGGGTACTGCGTGAACACGAGCGACTTGTCGCCCGCCGGCACCGCGTGCAGCAACTCCACCAGCCGCTCGAGCTTGCCGCTGCGGCCGTCGAGCGCGCCGCCCGTGTGCAGCAGCATCTCCGGGTGGTTGCACACCTGCTTCAGCTGCCCGAGCATCGCTAGCACCGCGCCGCGCCGGTTGAACGTGCTCTCGTGCTTCTCGATCTGCGGCATCCACCGGTCGACCGTCGCGCGATAGAGGTTCGCCTGCTCCACCGTCAGCCGGCAGTAGTCCTTCTCCACCGTGATCGGCGGCAGCTCCAGCTCCACCTCGTCCGCGTCCTTCGGCCGCCGCAGGATGAACGGCTGCACCATCGACCGCAACCGCTCGAGCGCACGCTCGTCGCCGAACAGCTCGATCGGGGCCGCGAACGTCCGCTCGAACCACTCCCGCGAGCCCACGAGCCCCGGGTTGACGATGTCCATCAACGCCCACAGCTCCTGAAGCCGGTTCTCGATCGGCGTGCCCGTCATCGCCAGCCGCCGCCGCGCCGGCAGACGGCGCAACGCACGCGCGCGCTTCGTCGCCGGATTCTTCACGTCCTGCGCCTCGTCGAGCAGCAGGCGATCCCACTCGACCTCGCACAGATCGTCGATGTCGCGCGTCGCGATGTCGTACGACGTCACCACAACGTCGCTCTCGCGCGCGGCCGCCGCAAGAACGGCGCCCGACAGGCGATCGCTCCCGTGATGCAGATGCGCTCGCAGCGACGGCGCGAACTTCTCGAGCTCCGCGACCCACTGCCGCGCGACGCTCATCGGGCACACGACGAGCGTCGGCCCGAACGCGTCGGCACCCGCCTCCTCGCGCTCCGACAGCAGCATCGCGATCGCCTGCACCGTCTTCCCGAGCCCCATGTCGTCGGCCAGGATCCCGCCCAGCCGCAGGTCGCCGAGCATCCGCAGCCAGCCGTGCCCGCGCTCCTGGAACGGGAACAGCGGATGCCGCATCGCCGCCGGCGTCGGCAGCGGATGGAAGTGCCGGTCCTCGCCGCCGTGCAGCAGATCGGTGAGCAGCTCGTCGAGCGACACCTCGCCGAGCTCGAGACCCGCCTCCTCCGTCTCGAGCCCCGACACCGCACGCACGAGGTCGACGATTCCCGCGCCCGTCCGCCGCTGCTCGAGGAAGCGCAGCGCCTGCTCGACGTCCGTCCGCCGCAGCGCATGCCAGCGGCCGCCCACCTGCACGAACGCGTCCTTCGACAGGACGAGCTCCTGGAGCTCCTCCTCGCTCAGCTCGCTGTCGCCGATCGCGAGGCGCCAGTCGAACGACGCGAGCTCCGCCGTCCCGAGCAGGCCGCTCGAGCGCGCCGTCAGGTCGCGCTTCGTCGTCGCCCTCAGGTTGACGCGCAGCCTGCTCGTCGTGCGCAGCCAGTCCGACGGCAGCAGCACCGGCACGCCGAGCTCCTCGAGCCGCGGGATCGCGTCGCGCAGGAACGACCGCACCCGGTCGGGATCGAGCTCCACCTCCGCCGGCTCGAGCTCGTCGAAGACGATGCCGCAGTCGGCCAGCACCGGCTCGACGCCGGCGAGCCCGCGGATCAGCGCGCGCCGCGGATCGCTCGCGCGCACGAAGGCGAACACCTCCCCGCCGCCGTTCCAGAGCAGCGACGCCGGCAGGCTCAGCGTCGCGTCGTCCGAGGCCCGCAGCCACACCTCCAGCGCGAGGCCGCCGCCGTCCCGCTCGTCCAGGTGCAGCACGACCTGCCACGGCGACGTGTTGAGCTGCGTGAGGCCGTCGTCGACCCACTTCGTCAGCTTCTGCTCGAGCGCCGAGAACCCCGAGTGCTCCGGCAGCTCCGGCGCCGGCGCGGTGAGCCCCTCGAGGAACAGCTCGATCGCCGACCGCGTACGCCGCGACGGCGAGACCAGCCGCACGTTCGCCGCGCGCAACCGCGCGCGGGCGATGTGGTCGACCGCGTACGGATAGAGATCGTGCACCGCGGCGTCCCGGTCGCCGTCGAACGCGGCAGCGCACACCTCCGGCAGCGCCGCCGCGATCTGCGCGAGCGCCCGCTCGACCGTGTCGTCGAGCGTCGCCGCCCAGAACGCGAACCACCGCCGCGCGTCGTACTCGAGCTGCGGGTGCACGAGACCCTCGGTCACCGCGCCCTGCGCGAGCTCCAGCACCGCGAACGTCGCGCGCGCCGTGCCGCCGAGCTCGAGACCCGCCGGCGGCGACTCCGCCAGCCGGACGAGCTCGCCGACGCTCGCCCGCCGGGCCGAGACCGCGCGGCCCACGCCCGCGATGTCGGCCACCGACGGCATCCCCACGTGCAGGTGCCCGGCCGACAGCTCTCCCTCGGCGCTGCGGGTCAGCACGCACGCGCCCGCGTCCTGCTGCCAGATCACCTCGAGGGTCGGCAGGGCCGGCAGCGGTTCGGCAGCGGTGAGGCTCGGCGCAGACATGAACCTTTCAGAGTAGGCGCAACGGCCGACGCCGCGTCCCCCGGTGGGGCTATAGCCTCGTGCGATGGCCAAGTTCCTCAAGCTCGCCCGGCTCGTGGCGCAGCTCTCCGCGACCCGAAAGGCCCCGGCGCCGCCGCCCGCGCCGCCCGCCGGACCCTTCCAGCGCGCGCTCGCCTGTGCGGCGCACTACGGCTTCGCGCTGTCGCTCCTCATCTCGGTCGCGCTGCTCTTCGGCCTGCTCGCGATCACGACCGGCGCCGCCTGGTTCGCGTGGCTGCGGATCGCCGTCGGCCTCGTGCTGATCGTCGAGGGGTTCCTGCTCGCCACCGACTGGCACGGCGCCCGCCGGCTCACGCTCTGGCGGCTGCGGCGGGGCGAGACCGCGGGCGTGGCGCTGCCGCTGACGCACCGGCTCGCGCGGCGGCTCGCCTCGCCCGTCCTCCAGCTGCTCGGGGTGGTCTGGCTCGGCGCGGGGATCCTCGCCGCGGCGCTCGGCCTGCCGCAGCTCGTCTGAGCGGGGCACCTGTCCGAAAGAGCGTCTGGCGCCGGAGCGCTTCCGTGCGTACCGTCGTCGGCATGGTGGACGCGCGCTTGCAGAGTGCTAGCATGAGCGGCATGGCGACGCTCTATGTGCGGAACGTCCCGCCGGAGCTCTACTCGGAGGTGAAGCGCTGGGCGGCCGCTGCCGGGCGGTCCGTCAACGCCGAGATCGTCGAGGTGCTCGAGCAAGAGGCCCAGCGACGTCGGCGGGGCAGGGACTGGCACCGGCAACTGCTCGAGCTCAGGCATGAGCTCGCCCTGTCGCCGGAAGACGCCGCGCTCGCCATCGACGCCATCCGCGCGCATCGCGACGGCGCGGACCGTGACGGCAACTCCTGACGTCGTCCTCGACGCGAGCGTCGCCATCCGGGCGCTCGTCGACCGGGACAAAGACGCGCTCCGCTGGTTCGACCGCATCCAGGCAGGCGAGGTCGTCGCTGCCTGGCCGGAGCTCGCCCTCGTCGAGGTTGCCAACGCGCTCACGACGCTCGTGCGAGCCGGTCGTGTGACTCCAGCCCTCTCGGCCCGCAGCCTCGCGTTCGCGCTCGACGCTCCGATCCGAGCCGAACCGCTCGCTGCTCTCGTGAGCGCAGCCTTCGCGCTCGGGCTCGCGCGCACGCTCAGCGCGTACGACGCGTGCTACGTCGTGCTCGCCGAGGCACTCGATGCCACGCTCGTGACCGCCGATCGCCGGCTCGCATCGGCCGTGCAGAACGCTGTCTTGATCACGGGTTAGGCGGCCCCGCGCAGCCCGAAAATGCGCCCGCCGGGGGCCCTAGTACGATGGCCTCCCGTGACCGAAACGACCCCCTTCGTTCACCTCCACGTCCATTCGGAGTTCTCGATCCTCGACGGGGCATGCCGCATCCCGGCGCTCGCCGCCCGGGCCGCGGAGCTCGAGATGCCGGCCGTCGCGCTCACCGACCACGGCTCCCTCGCGGGCGCGGTCGACCTCGTCAAGGAGACCAAGAAGCACGGCGTGAAGCCGGTGCTCGGCTGCGAGGTCTACGTCGCCGACGACCGCAAGGCCCAGCAGAAGGGCTACGCGCACCTGACGCTGCTCGCCGAGACGACCGAGGGCTACGGCAACCTGATCAAGCTCTCGAGCCTCGGCTACCTCGAGGGCTACTACTACAAGCCGCGCGTCGACTGGGAGCTGCTCGAGCGGCACGGCAAGGGCCTGATCGCGCTCTCCGGCTGCCTCTCCGGCCGCGTCTGCAAGGCGCTCGAGGAGGGCCGCGCCGCCGACGCCGAGGGCGAGCTCGACCGGCTGACGACGATCTTCGGCCGCGAGCAGGTCTACGTCGAGACGCAGAACGCGCACCTCGACGTGCAGCAGCGCATCAACCCGCTGCTCCAGCAGCTCGCGAGCCGGAGCGGCCTGCCGCTCGTCGCGACCGGCGACGTGCACTACCTCCGGCACGAGGACGCGCGCGCACACGAGGCGCTGCTCTGCATCCAGTCGGGCGACTCGCTGAAGAACCCGAACCACTGGAAGTTCGACACCGACCACTTCTTCTTCAAGACGCAGGCCGAGATGGCGCTCGACTTCCCCGGCCAGGAAGACGCGCTGCGCCGCACGCTCGAGATCGCCGAGCGCTGCCACGTCGAGATCGAGCTCGGCCGCATCCTGCTGCCGAAGTTCCCGACGCCCGAAGGGCGCGAGGCGTTCGACTACCTCGTCGAGCTCTGCGAGAAGGGCCTCGGGCGCCGCTACGACAAGGTCGGGCCCGAGCTCCAGGAGCGCCTCAAGTTCGAGCTGAAGACGATCCACGAGATGGGGTTCGCCGACTACTTCCTCATCGTCGCCGACTTCATCGACTTCGCGCGGCGCGACGGCGTCAGCGTCGGCCCGGGCCGCGGCTCGGCCGCCGGGTCGCTCGTCGCGTACTGCCTCGGCATCACCGACATCGACCCGATCCGCTACGACCTGCTGTTCGAGCGGTTCCTCAACCCCGGCCGCAAGTCGATGCCCGACATCGACATCGACTTCGCCGTCGAGGGCCGCGAGCGCGTCATCAACTACGTGCGCGAGAAGTACGGCTCCGACCGCGTCGCGCAGATCATCACGTTCGGGACGATGGCCGCGCGCGCAGCCGTCCGCGACGCCGGCCGCGTGCTCGAGGTGCCCTACGGCGTCGTCGACAAGATCGCGAAGCTGATCCCGGAAGGCCCCGGCCAGACCCTCGACGACTGCCTCAAGTCCGGCTCCGACCTGAAGGCGGCCTACGACTCCGACCCCGTCGCGCGCGAGATCGTCGACCTCGCGCGGCCGCTCGAGGGGCTGACGCGGCAGGACTCGATCCACGCCGCCGGCGTCGTGATCGGCGCCGCGCCGCTGATGGAGGTCGTGCCGCTCCAGCAGAAGGGCGCCGACCAGGAGATCGTGACGCAGTTCTCGATGAACACGATCGAGGCGCTCGGCCTGCTGAAGATGGACTTCCTCGGCCTGCGCAACCTCGACGTGATCGACAAGGCGGTCGCGCTCGTCGGCGGCGGCCTCGACATCGGCAAGATCCCGCTCGACGACAAGAAGACGTACGCCATGCTCGCGCGCGGCGAGGCGACCGGCGTCTTCCAGTTCGAGTCGTCGGGCATGCGCGAGGCGCTCCGCCAGGTGAAGCCCACCGTCTTCGAGGACCTGATCGCGCTCGTCGCGCTCTACCGGCCGGGGCCGATGCAGTACATCCCCGTCTACGCGAAGCGCAAGAACGGCCAGGAGCCGGTGACCTATGCCGATCCGCGTCTGAAGGAGATCCTCAAGGACACCTGGGGGATAGCGATCTACCAGGAGTCGAGCATGGAGATCGCGAAGCAGATCGCCGGCTTCTCGCCCGCGGAGGCGGACGACCTGCGCAAGGCGATCGGCAAGAAGAACCACAAGCTGATGGCCTCGCTGAAGGGGAAGTTCCTCGAGGGCTGCGCGGCGAACGGGGTCACGCCGAGCGTGGCGAACCAGCTCTGGTCGGATCTCGAGCAGGCGCAGGACTACTCCTTCAACAAGTCGCACGCCGCCTGCTACGCGCTGATCGCCTACCGCACCGCCTGGCTGCGCGCGAACCACGCGAAGGAGTACATGGCGGCGCTCATCTCCTCCGTGATGAACACGAAGGACAAGGTGCCGTTCTACGTCGCCGCGTGCCACGACCTGTCGATCGACGTGCTGCCGCCCGACGTGAACACGTCGATGATCGACTTCGCCGTCGTCGAGGGGAAGATCCGCTTCGGGCTGAACGCCGTGAAGAACGTCGGCGAGTCGGCGTGCCGGGCGATCGTGCGCGCGCGCGAGGAGGGCGGCGCGTTCTCGTCGATCTGGGACTTCACCGAGCGCGTCGACCCGCAGACGGTGAACAAGCGCGCGCTCGAGTCGCTCGTCAAGTGCGGCGCGCTCGACTCGACCGGCTCGTCGCGCATGGGCATGCTCGGCTGCCTCGAGCAGGCGCTCGCGTGGGGGCAGAAGCAGCAGTCCGACAAGCTGCTCGGCCAGGGCTCGATCTTCGACCTCGGCGAGCCCTCGGGCGACGCCGCGCCGCGCCACCATCCGGCGATCCCGGCGGCCGAGTTCGAGAAGAACGAGCTGCTGAAGCTCGAGAAGGAGACGCTCGGGCTCTACGTCTCCGACCACCCGCTGACGCCGATCCGCGACCAGTTGCGCCGCAAGACCGACTGCGCGATCAACGAGATCGAGCGCCGCCGCGACGGCGAGGTCGTGGTCGTCGGCGGCATCGTCTCCTCGCTGAAGCAGATGACGACGAAGAAGGGCGAGCCGATGGTGTTCGCCGGGCTCGAGGACGTCACCGGCGCGTGCGAGGTCGTCGCGTTCAGCTCCGTCTACGTCCACGCGCGCGAGCTGCTGGTGCAGGACCGCGTCGTGATCGTGAAGGGCCGCGTCGACCACAAGCAGCAGGGGGAGACGAAGCTCGTCGCGCTCGAGGTGACGGCGTTCGAGGCGACGCCCGAGCGGCGGGAGGTGCGGCTGAAGGTCGACGCGCGCGTCGCCGCGGCCGGCATCGTGCGCGAGCTCGCCGCGCTCGTGAAGGACTTCCCCGGCGAGGCGCCGGTCTACGTCGACCTCGTCACCTCGATGGGGCCGAAGCTGCTCGAGCTCGGGCCGAGCTACCGGGTGCACCCCGTGCCCGACTTCTTCGCCGAGGTGAAGGCCCTGCTCGGCGAGGCCGCGGTCGCTTAACCCCAGGGGTTTACGACCCGGACGTCCGCCGACTTGATGCTGCGGGTGTCCCGGGTGACGAACGTGAAGTCGTTCTCGAGCGCAGTGGCGGCGAGGAGGCCGTCGACCGTAGGTCGGATGCGTTCTGCATTCATCGCGCCCCAGCGTTCCGCGACGCGGAGGGTGATCGGGACGAACCGGTCGGCGAAGTCGGACTCGAGGCGCTCGAGCCATTGATCGACGATCTCCGCCTGCTGCGTGTCGCCGCGTCTCCGCAGCCGTTCCACTCCATTGCGAATCTCGCCGAGCGACAAGACGCTGACGAAGAGCTCGGACGCGTCGATCGCTGCAAACCACGCCAGAACGCGAGGGTCGGGCGATCGTTTCCGCGGTTCGGAGAGAACGTTGGTGTCCAGGAGGTAGCTCACAGCTCGATCTGGCGCGGCAGGTCCCTCTGGCGCTCGAGCTCGAGCTCGAACCGCGGCCCTTCGAGAAGGAACCGCTTGAAGTCTCCGCCGTGGGAGCTCAGCCTGCGGTAGTCCCGCACGTCGAGCACGACCGCGACCTCCTTCCCGTTGCGCGTCACGAGCTGCGGCCCCTCGGTGCGGGCGCGCTCGACGAGGCGGCTGAACTGCTGCTTCGCCTCCTGGAGCTGCCATCTGGTCACGACATGCCCTTTCTGTCCAGTCTGGACAGATCGTAGCAGGCAGCTACGGTGGTCGGGTGACGAAGCCGAACCTCACCGCCCGCCGCGACGACCTGCGCAACATCGCGATCGTCGCCCACGTCGACCACGGCAAGACGACGCTCGTCGACGCGCTGCTCTGGCAGGCCGGCTCCTTCCGCGAGAACCAGGACGTGAACGAGCGCGTGATGGACTCGACCGACCTCGAGCGGGAGAAGGGCATCACGATCCTCGCGAAGAACACGGCCGTCACCGTCGGCGGCACGAAGTTCAACATCATCGACACCCCCGGCCACGCCGACTTCGGCGGCGAGGTCGAGCGCGGGCTCACCATGGTCGACGGCGTGCTGCTGCTCGTCGACGCGAGCGAGGGCCCGCTGCCGCAGACGCGCTTCGTGCTCCGCAAGGCGCTCGAGGCGCGGCTGCCGGTCGTGCTCGTCGTGAACAAGGTCGACCGGCCCGACGCGCGCTCGGAGGAGGTCGTGAACGAGGTGTACGAGCTGTTCCTCGACCTCGACGCCGACGAGACGCAGATCGAGTTCCCGATCGTCTACTGCAACGCGCGCGCCGGCAAGGCCGGGCTCGCCGAGGACGAGCTCGCCGACGATCTCGGGCCGCTCGTCCAGACGATCCTCGACACCGTCCCGCCGCCCGCCTACGACCCGGAGCATCCGCTCCAGGCGCTCGTCACGAACCTCGACGCCGACTCGTACGTCGGCCGGCTCGCGCTCTGCCGCATCCGCCACGGCACGCTCCGCAAGGGCGCGCAGGTCGCCTGGTGCCGCGCTGACGGGACGATCTCGAACGCGCGCATCACCGAGCTCTACATCACCGAGGCGCTCACGCGCGTCTCCGCCGCCGAGGCGGGACCGGGGGAGATCGTCGCGATCGCGGGCATTCCCGAGATCACGATCGGCGAGACGATCGCCGACCCCGACGACCCGCGTCCGCTGCCGGTCACCACGGTCGACGAGCCGTCGCTCTCGATCACGATCGGCATCAACACCTCGCCGCTCGCCGGCCAGGAGGGCGACCGCCTCACCGCGTCGATGGTGAAGGCGCGCCTCGACCAGGAGCTCGTCGGCAACGTGTCGCTGCGCGTGAACGCCACCGAGCGTCCGGACGCGTGGGAGGTGCAGGGCCGCGGCGAGCTCCAGCTCGCGGTGCTCGTCGAGCTGATGCGCCGCGAAGGCTTCGAGCTCACCGTCGGCAAGCCGGAGGTGCTGACCCGCGAGATCGACGGCAAGCGCCACGAGCCGATGGAGCGCGTCGCGATCGACGTCCCGGAGGACTACATCGGCGTCGTCACGCAACTGCTCGCGCTGCGCAAGGCGCGCCTCCAGCAGATGGTCAACCACGGCACCGGCTGGGCGCGCATGGAGTACCTCGTCCCGGCGCGCGGGCTGATCGGCTTCCGCACCGAGTTCCTCACCGAGACGCGCGGCACCGGCATCCTCCACCACGTCTTCGAGGGCTGGGAGCCGTGGCACGGCGAGCTGCGCATGCGGCCGACCGGCAGCCTCGTCGCCGACCGGCGCGGGCCCGCGACCGCGTTCGCGATCCTCAACCTCCAGGAGCGCGGCTCGCTCTTCATCTCGCCGGGCGCCGAGCTCTACGAGGGGATGATCGTGGGCGAGAACGCGCGCGCCGACGACCTCGACGTGAACGCGACGAAGGAGAAGAAGCTGACGAACATGCGGGCCTCGAGCTCCGACGAGACCGTCCGGGTGATCCCGCCGCGGCCGGTCTCGCTCGAGCAGGCGCTCGAGATGATCCGCGAGGACGAGTGCGTCGAGGTGACGCCGAAGGGCATCCGCCTCCGCAAGGTCGAGCTGTCGGCGACGAAGCGCCAGTCGGCGTCGTCGCGGCGCAAGCGAGAGGCTCAGTCCACCCCCGCCTAGCGCCGCTCGGCCCGGCGGATTCTCGCTCTACCGGTCACCCGCGACCGGGCGAGATATACCCCTTAAAGGGGTGAACGTGACCGGGTGCATTTCCGAAGTAGTGGGTGGAAGAATCTGCGGAAGGAAGCCGAGATGTCAGTCGTACAAGAAGTCGTCGAGACCGAGCAGGAGCGCGTCGAACGCTGGCGCACCGACGAGCTCATGCGGGCCGGATTCGACCCAGCGGCGGCCGTCGCGCTGGCGTGCCGCTTCGACATCGATCTCCACCGGGCGACCGAGCTCGTCGACCACGGCTGCGCGCCCGAGCTGGCGCTACAGATCCTCCTGTAGCCCCGCTCGCTCCGGCTGAAGGGCAGAATGGCGGCCATGGGTGCTGCCCTGGCCGCCATTCCCTCGCCGCCGACCGGCGTCTACCACCTCGGCCCGTTCACGCTCCACATGTACGGGGTGATGCTCCTGCTCGCGATCGCAGCGGCCCTGTGGCTCACCGGCCGGCGCTGGGTTCGCTTCGGGGGCGACTGGGATCTCGTCTACCGCGTCACGATCTGGGGCGTCATCGCCGGGATCGTCGGCGCAAGGCTCTACCACGACCTCACGAGCTGGAACCAGGATCAGGCGATCCACGACCACTGGTACGGCCCGTTCGCGGTCTGGCAGGGCGGGCTCGGCGTCTGGGGCGGCATCGCCTTCGGCGTGCTCGCCGGCGCGTGGGTCGTGCGGCGCTCGGGCCGGAGCGTCCGCCTGTTCATGGACGCGGTCGCGCCGGCGCTGCTCCTCGCCCAGGGGATCGGGCGCTGGGGCAACTGGTGGAACCAGGAGCTCTACGGCGGGCACACGACCCTGCCCTGGGCGCTCGAGATCCACGGCAAGGCGGCCGCGAACCTCTATCACCCGGTCTTCCTCTACGAGTTCGCCTGGAACGTCCTCGGCGTGCTCCTGCTGCTCTGGCTCGACCGGCGCTTCCGGCTCCGGCGGCCGGGGCTCTTCGCCCTCTACGTCGCCTACTACACGGTGGGACGCACGGTCGAGGAGCTCATGCGCACCGATCCGTCCAACCACATCGGCGGGATGCGGGTGAACTTCTGGGTCTCGCTCGCCGTCCTCGTCGCGAGCGCCGGGTTCTTCGTCTGGTGGCAGTTCCTCCGGGAGCCGGCGGCCCCGCGCGCGCCGCGGAAGCCGCGGACGCCCCGCTTCCGCCGCGGGCGGCTCGCGCCGGCGAAGAAGCCGAGCCCACGGATGGCCGTGCCGAAGGGCCGCGTCCGGTAGAGCGGGTACGGTCCATAATGTGACCCCCCCGGCGACAGACGTCGGCCGCTCGCCCGCGATCGCGCGGCGCGCTGCGGCGTCCTCAGTCGCGGCCATAGCCTCGGCTATGGCCGCTCCCTGCGTCCTTGCATCGCTTGGCGCTCGCGACCGAGCGACTCGACTCTGCCACCGGGAGGATCACGCGTGATCGTCCGTGAGCTGGAGCTCGACCTCGACGCGTTCGAAGGCCCCTTCGACCTGCTGCTGACGCTCGTCCTGAAGGACGAGCTCGAGCTGCGGGAGATCGACGTCGCCGGCATCGTGCTCGCGTTCCTCGAACGGCTCTCCGAGCGGGAGCAGCTCGACCTCGAGGCGTGCGGCGAGTTCCTCGTGCTCATCGCGGCGCTGCTCGAGCTGAAGGCGCGCGGCCTCTTCCCCGAGGAGGCGGCCGAGCTCGCCGAGCTCGAGCCGGAGGCGGCGGCCGAGGAGCTCGCGCGGCGGCTCGCCGAGTACCGGCGCATGAAGCAGGCGGCAGGCTGGCTGCGGGAGCGGCTCGAGACCGAGGGCGAGCGCTACTTCCGGCTCGGCCCGGCGCCGCTCGCGCCCAGGCTCGAGACGCCGCTCGCGCCGCAGCAGCCCGAGACGCTCGCACGGGTGATCCGCCTGCTCGCGGTGGAGCCGCCGCAGGTCTCGCTCGCGCACATGGCGCTCCGGTTCCCGCCCGTCTCGCAGTTCCTCGACCGCTTCCGCGCCGTGCTCCGCCGGCGGTCGCGCTTCGACTTCGACGCCGAGGTGCGCGAGCTCTCCCGCGTCGAGCAGGCCGTCGCGTTCCTCGCGCTGCTCGACCTTCGCCGCTCCGGCGAGATCGTGATCGACCAAGCTGCTCCCTTCGCGCCGATCCGCGTGGCGCGGGCCGGGGAGGAATTCGCCGACCGAGATGAAAGGACCGCTTCATGGACCGCCCGCTCCGCCTGATCGCAGGCAACCCGCTCGACCAGCTCGCCCGCACGATCGAGGCGCTGCTCGTGATCGCGTCGGCGCCGCTCTCCGCCCAGGATCTCGCCGACGCCGCCGACGACCACCCCGAGCGCGTCGAGACCGCGCTCGGCCTCGTCGGCGAGCGCTACCAGGAGGGCCGCAGCGGCATCGTGCTGGAGCACGTCGCGGGCGGCTGGGCGTTCCGCGCCTCACGTGACGCGGCGGAGGCGTGCGCGCGCCTGTTCGAGCGGCCGGCGCAGCGGAACCTCTCCCAGGCCTCGCTCGAGACCCTGGCGATCGTCGCCTACCTCGGCCCGTGCTCGCGGCCGGACATCGCGCGCATCCGGGGCGTCTCCGCGGACTCCGCGGTGGCGAACCTCGTCGAGCGCGGCCTGATCGCGGAAGCCGGGCGCGACGAGGCGGCGGGCGCGATCCGCTACCGCACGACGCCGCTCTTCGAGCGCGTGTTCGGGCTCGAGAGCCTCTCGCAGCTGCCGCGCCTCGACGACGTCGGCGCCGACACCGAGCAGATCCGCGAGCGCCTGCACGCGGTCGCCGAGCAGCGCACCGCGTAGTTCGTCTCGCGGCAGCCCGCCGCGAGGAAGTCGCGCGCTTTGCGTGCAGTCCTCTTAACGGTGTCCGACACCTGGGCGTGTCTCTCGCGGACGGGAGGCTCTACCGACGGCGGGTCACGGCTGCCGTCGCGGCGCGCGCCGCGACCACGAAGAGCAGCGTGAAGACGAGCGAGGTCGCGAGGAACGCGGCCTGGCGGCCGTCGAGGTGCCGCCCGAGGATCAGCGCGCGCATGAGCACACCCGCTGTGACCCCGGCCGCCCAGGTGACGAGCAGCCGCACGAGCGACGGCCGCTCGTAGAGCCGCGTCGCGAACGCCGCGGCGAACCACCCGCCGAGGAGCGGCAGCGCGTCATGCGCGAACGCGGTAGCCGACGCGTGGTGCGAGATGAGGCCGACGACGGCGAAGACGGCGATCGCGGCGGCATCCGAGGCGGCCGCGAGACGTCCGCGGGTCTGGATCGCGCGCATCGGCCCTATCGTGTCAGTCATGCGTCTCAACGCCTATCTCGCCCGGGCCGGCGTTGCGTCACGCCGGGGCGCGGACGACCTGATCAAGGCGGGCCGCGTGCTCGTCAACGGCGAGCCCGGACAGCTGAACACGGTCGTCGAGCCGGGCGACCGCGTCACCGTCGACGGCGCGCCGGTGACGCCCCAGCGCCTCGCCTATCTCCTGCTGCACAAGCCGGCCGGCGTCGTGACGACCGCGCGCGATCCGCAGGGGCGCCCGACCGTCGTCGAGCTTGTGCCGGCAGAGCCGCGCGTGGTACCGGTGGGACGGCTCGACGCCGACACGACCGGCGTGCTCCTGCTGACGAACGACGGTCCGCTCGCGCACCGGCTCGCCCATCCGCGCTACGAGATCGAGAAGGTGTACGAGGCCGAGGTCGGCGGCCGCCCGGGCGAGGACGTGCTGCGCAAGCTGCGCGAGGGAGTCGAGCTCGAGGACGGCGTCACGGCGCCCGCCAAGGTGCGGCGCGTCGGCGACCACCGGATCGAGCTGACGATCCACGAGGGCCGCAACCGCCAGGTCAAGCGCATGTTCGACGCCGTGGGCCACCCGGTGCGCAGCCTCCACCGCAGCGTCTACGCGGGCCTGACGGTGCAGGGGCTCGCGCCCGGGCGCTGGCGGCCGCTCACGCGCGCCGAGATCGAGCGACTGCGCTCGCTGTAGGGCTACAGGCCCTTCGGGCGCGCAGCGCCGAAGAACTTGCCGGCCGGCGAACGCGCGAACCCCATCCGCTCGTACATCGTCTCGAGCGTCGGCTCCGACGCGCGACGCGCCTTCTCGGCGCCGACGGCGAGCAGCCTCTGCAGCTCGCGCTCGTCGGCGCGCAGCGCCTCGTAGCGCTCGCGGATCGGCGTCAGCAGCTCGACGACCGCCTCGCCGACGGCCTCCTTGAAGGTGCCGTAGCCCTCGCCGGCGAAGCGCCCCTCTAGCGCCTCGATCGGCTCGCCGGTGGCGACGCTCATGATCTCGAGCAGGTTCGAGACGCCCGGCTTCAATTGCGGGTCGTACCGGACCTCGCGCCCGGAGTCCGTCACCGCAGACTTGAACTTCTTCCGGAGCACCTCGGGCGGGTCGACCATCAGCACCGTGCCCTGCGGCGTGCCGGAGCTCGTCGACATCTTGTTCGCCGGCTCCTGGAGGTCCATGATCCGGCCGCCGATCTCCGGGAACTTGCCCTCGGGCACGCGGAACGTCTCGCCGAAGCGGTAGTTGAAGCGCTCCGCCACATCGCGCGCGAGCTCCAGGTGCTGGCGCTGGTCGTCGCCGATCGGCACGAGATCGGTCTGGTAGAGCAGGATGTCGCCGGCCATCAGCACGGGATAGGTGAAGAGCGCCGCGGAGACGAACTCGTTGCCCTCCGACTTGTCCTTGAACTGCGTCATCCGGCCGAGCTGCCCGTAGCTCGCCACCGACGACAGCAGCCACGCCGCCTCGGCGTGCGCGGTCACGTGGCTCTGGCAGAAGACCGTCGAGCGCTCCGCGTCGAGACGGGTGGCGAAGAGCATCGCCGCGAGGTCGAGCGTCGAGGATCGCAGCTCCGCCGGGTCGTAGTCGACGCTGATCGAGTGCAGGTCGACGATGCAGAAGAACGCGTCGTGGGTCTCCTGCGTCTGGGCGTACTGGCGGAAGCCGCCGCTGTAGTTGCCGAGCGTCTTCTGGCCGGTCGGCTGGATGCCGGAGAAGACCTTGGGTTTCCTGTCGTCGGTCATCAGGTGCTCATGGTAATTCGGAAGCGGCCGGAGTCGCGCATCTACACTTCCGAGGGAATGGCCGTCACCGGTGCACCCGAGCTGCTGATCGTGATGAGCGGGCATGCGACGCCCGAGCAGATCGACGACGTCGTCGCGCGCCTCGAGGAGGCGGGCTGCGCCGCGCTCGTGACGCCGGGCCGCGAGGCCACGGTGATCGGCGCGATCGGCGAGCGGGAGCTGCTCGCCACGCTGCCGCTCGAGGGCTTCGCCGGGGTCGAGCAGGTGCTGCCGATCCTGAAGCCGTACAAGCTGGTCTCCCGCGAGCTCTCGCCCGACCCGACCGTGATCGAGGTGCGGGGGCGCCGCATCGGCGACGACTACTTCGGCTTCATCGCCGGGCCGTGCACCGTCGAGAGCCGCCAGCAGACGCTCGAGACCGCGCGCTGCGTCGCGGCGGAGGGCGTGACGATGCTGCGCGGCGGCGCCTTCAAGCCGCGCACCTCGCCCTACGCGTTCCAGGGGCTCGGGGAGGAGGCGCTCGAGTACCTCAAGGAGGCGCGCGAAGAGACCGGGCTGCCGCTCGTCACCGAGCTGATGGACCCGCGCCACGTCGAGGCCGTCCTCGACGTGGCCGACGTGATCCAGATCGGCGCCCGCAACATGTCGAACTTCTCGCTTCTCTCCGAGGTCGGCCGCGCGCCGAAGCCGGTGCTGCTGAAGCGAGGACTCTCGTCGACCGTCGAGGACCTGCTGATGGCCGCGGAATACATCCTCAAGGAGGGCAACTCCCAGGTGATCCTCTGCGAGCGCGGCATCAAGACGTTCGAGACGTCGACGCGCTTCACCCTCGACATCGGCGCGATCCCCGTCCTGAAGATGGAGACGCACCTGCCGGTGATCGTCGACCCGTCGCACCCGGCCGGCCGCCGCGAGCTCGTGCTGCCGCTGGCGCGCGCCGCCGTCGCCGCGGGCGCGGACGGCATCATGGTCGAGGCACACCCGCATCCCGAAGAGGCGCTGTGCGACGCCGCCCAGCAGATTCCCACCTCGGACTTCCCGGCCTTCGCCGCGGAGATCCGCGCGCTCGTGTCCCTCATGGGACGCACGATCGGCTGAGCGAGACCGAGTGAAGGTCGAGCCGGCTGTCGCGGTCGTCGGGCACGTCGCCGTGCCCGGGGACAAGTCGATCTCGCACCGCTCCGTGCTGCTCGGCGGGATCGGGGAGGGCGAGACGCACGTCCAGGGCTTCGGACGCTCTGCCGACACGATGGCGACCGTCGCGGCGATGCGCGCGCTCGGCGTCGAGATCGAGGAGCTCGGCGACGACGAGCTGATCGTGCACGGCGTCGGCCTGCGCGGCCTGCGCGCGCCCGACGGGCCGGTCGACTGCGCGAACGCGGGCACCCTCATCCGGCTGCTCGCCGGCATCGTGGCGGGCCAGCGGGGGCGCTTCGAGCTGACGGGCGACGAGTCGCTGCGCTCGCGGCCGATGGAGCGCATCGCCGAGCCGCTGCGCCGCATGGGCGCGAGCGTCGAGACCGAGGACGGTCACGCGCCGCTCGTGATCGAGGGCACCGACGCGCTGCAGGGGATCGAGTACACGCTGCCGGTGGCGAGCGCACAGGTGAAATCGGCCGTGCTGCTCGCCGGGCTGAACGCGAGTCGCGAGACCACCGTCGTCGAGTCGAAGCCGACCCGCGACCACACCGAGCTGATGCTCGAGGCGGGCGGCGTGAAGGTGCGGCGCCGTCCGGGATCGGTGACGATCGAGCCGGCGGGCGCGCTGCGGCTCGGCGAGATCGTCGTGCCGGGAGACTTCTCGTCGGCGGCGCCCCTCTTCGTCGCGGTCGCGCTCGTTCCCGGCAGCGACGTCACCGTGCACGAGCTGGGGCTCAACCCGCGGCGCATCGGACTGCTCGACGTGCTCGAGCGGATGGGAGCGCGAGTCTCGATCTTCAACCGGCGCCGCGCGGGCCGCGAGCCGGTCGGCGACGTGCAGGTGCAGCACGGCGAGCTGATCGCCACGGAGATCACGCCCGACGAGGTGCCGCTGCTCGTCGACGAGCTTCCTCTCGTCGCGCTTCTCGGCTCGCACGCGCGCGGCGAGACCGTCGTCCGCGGCGCCGCCGAGCTGCGGGTGAAGGAGAGCGACCGCATCGAGGCGGTCACCGACGGGCTGCAGGCGTGCGGCGCGCGGATCCACTCGACCGAGGACGGCTGGCGGGTCGTCGGCGTGCCGAGGCGGCTGAAGGGCGGCCGCGTCGAGGCTCGCGGCGACCACCGGATCGCGATGCTCGGCGCGATCGCCGGCCTCGCGTCGAAGGATGGAGTGGAGATCGAGGGAGCCGACGCCGTCGCAGTAAGCTTCCCCGGCTTCTTCGACCTGCTCGACCTGGTGGTGAGACGATGATCGTCGCGATCGACGGCCCCGCAGGGGCGGGAAAGAGCACGGTGGCGCGCGCACTGGCCGAGCGGCTGGGCTTCCGCTACCTCGACACCGGGGCGATGTACCGCGCGCTCACCTGGCTCGCGATGCAGCGCGGCCTCGATCTCGGTGCGGGCGCGGCGCTCGCCGAGCTCGCCCGTGCGGAGCCGGTGGTGTTCGACGCCGAAGGCCGCGTGTGGATCGGCGGCACGGACGTCACGTCGTCGATTCGCGAGCAGCGGATCGACCGGATGGTCCCGGTCGTCGCGCGCCACACGGCGGTGCGCGAGGTGATGCGCGAGCTCCAGCGCGAGCTCGGGCGTGAGGGGGACGTCGTGATCGAGGGCCGCGACATCGGCACCGTCGTCGCTCCGAACGCCGAGGTGAAGGTCTATCTGGTCGCCGACCGCGACGAGCGCGCGCGCCGGCGCATGGCGGACCGTCCGGGCATCGGCGCCGACGCGCTGGCGACGGACATGCGCGTGCGCGACGAGAAGGACAGTGAGCGGATGCAGCCCGCCGCGGACGCGCGCGAGATCGACACGACGGGCCTGAAGGTGGAGGACGTCGTCGAGCGGATCGAAGCGCTCGTGCGCGAGCGCTTCGCGGCGTGAACCGCGTCGACGTCGCCTGGGCGATCGGCAAGCCGATGATGGGCGGGCCGGCCGCGCTGGTGACGCGGCTGCACGTGTACGGACGAGACCGCGTGCCGCGCACGGGCGGGCTCGTCGTCGCGTACAACCACTTCTCGTGGATCGACATCCCGGTGTTCGGCTGGTCGTCGCCGCGTCCCATGTACTTCCTCGCGAAGGCGGAGGCGCACGCGGTGCCGCTCGCGGGCGCGTATCTGCGGCTGTTCGGGTCGTTCGGCGTCCGGCGCGGGGAGTCCGACCGCGAGGCCGTGCGGCGGATGCGCGACGTCGTGCGCGCGGGTCACGCGCTCGGGATCTTCGCCGAGGGCACGCGGCAGCGGTCGGGCGAGCTCGGGCCGGTGCAGCCGGGCGCGGCGATGGCGGCGCTCCAGGAGGACGCGCCGGTCGTCTGTGCCGCGATCTACGGCACGCACGAGTGGAGGCTCGGCAACTTCAAGCCGGTCTCGATCGCCTACGGCGAGCCCATGCGCTTCGCCGGCCTGTCGCGGAACGCCAAGGGATACCGCGAGGCGTCCGCCGAGATCGCGGCGGAGCTGCGCCGGCTCTGGGAGTGGCTGCGCGACCTGCACGCGGCCGGCCGGCCGAGGCGCGCCGTCCCGCCCCGCGCGCCGGAGCACCTGCGCGCGCCCGTGACCCTTTCGTGACGCTTTCGTAACGGTGCCTGGCCCGGGCCTGGCACCGGGGTTCTGGCTCACGAGCGTACGGACGCCGCGCCGATGGGCCGTAGGCTTATCCCGCCATGGCCGACGACGAGACAGACAAGGACCTCCGGGACGACGCTCCCGACGAGGAGCAGGACGACGACGCCGCCGAGGAGGCGGCCCCGGCCGGGCCGCTGCTCGGCACGGTCGCGATCGTCGGCTTCCCGAACGTCGGCAAGTCGACGCTCGTCAACCGGCTGAGCGGCACGCGGCAGGCGGTCGTCCACGAGACCTCCGGCGTCACGCGCGACCGCAAGGAGCTCGTCGTCGAGTGGACCGGACGGCGCTTCCTCCTGATCGACACGGGCGGCGTCGACATCGCCGACGAGACGCCGATCACCCGCTCGATCGCCGTTCAGGCCCGCGCAGCGGTCGCCGAGGCTGACCTCGTCCTCTTCGTCGTCGACGCCCAGATCGGGATCACGCCCGGCGACGAGGAGGTCGCCCAGATCCTGCGAGAGGCGCACAAGCCCGTGCTCGTGATCGCGAACAAGATCGACGACCCGCGCCAGGAGCCGCTCGCGCTCGAGCTGCACCGCCTCGGGCTCGGCGACCCGATCCCGATCTCCGGCCTGCACGGCCACGGCGCCGGCGACCTGCTCGACGAGATCCTCGACTACCTCGAGGCGCACGGCGCCCAGGGACGCGAGGAGATCCCGGAGGAGGCGATCCGCGTCGCGATCATCGGCCGCCCGAACGTCGGCAAGTCGACGCTCCTCAACAAGCTGGTCGGCCGGGAGCGCGTGATCGTCTCCGAGATCCCCGGCACGACGCGCGACTCGATCGACACGATCCTCGAGCGCGGCGACCGCACGTTCGTGCTCATCGACACGGCGGGCCTTCGCCGCAAGCGCCGCCACCGCCAGGGGATCGAGTACTACTCCGAGCTCCGCGCGCTCGAGTCCGCCGAGCGCGCAGACGTCGCGCTCGTCCTCATCGACGCATCCGAGGGCGTCGTCGATCAGGATCTCGCCGTGGCGGACGTCGCGCGCAAGGCCGACTGCTCGACGCTGATCGTGCTCTCGAAGTGGGACGTCACGACGGTGCGCATCGAGGACGTGCGCGGACGCCTGCGCCGGCGCCTGCGCCAGCGCCCACCGTTTCTCGCGATCTCCGCACACACGGGTCGCGGCCTCGACCGGCTGCTCGACACGGTCGTCGACCTCTTCGACCGCCACGTCGCGCGCATCCCGACGCCGGAGCTCAACGTCTTCATCCAGGAGCTGCGCAACCGCCGTCAGCCGCCCGCCCGCAGGGGCAAGCGCCTGAACCTGCTCTACGGCACGCAGACGCAAACGCGTCCGCCTCGCATCAGGATCTTCGTCAACGACCCGACGCTCGTGACGCGGGATTACGGCTACTGGGTGGAGAACGAGATCCGCGAGCGCTTCGGCCTCGACGGCGTCCCCGTCTCGATCGACTTCGCCCGCCGGACGTGAGGTTCCTCGTCGTCGGCGCCGGCTCGTGGGGCACCGCGTTCACGCGCGTGCTGCTCGACCGCGGGCACGACGTCGTGCTCGCGTGCCGCACCGCCGAGCAGGCGCGGGCGATCGCCGAGACGGGGCGCAACCCGCACTACCTCGAGCGCGTCGACCTGCGTGACGTCGGGGCGGTCACGCTCGACGACGTCCCCGCCGACGTCGACGCGATGGTCGTCGCGGTGCCGAGCAGGTCGTTCGCCGAGGTCGTCGCGGGGCTCCCGGGAGACGCGCCGGTGCTCAGCCTCACGAAGGGCCTCGACCCGGCCACCGGCGAGCGGCTGTCCACGACCGTGCGCGGCCGGGCGGTCGCGGTCCTCTCCGGGCCGAACCTCGCCACGGAGATCGCCGCCGGCCTGCCCACCGCCGCGGTGATCGCGAGCGAGAACGGTTTCCTCGCCGGCCAGCTCCAGCACGCGATCAACTCGAACGTCTTCCGCGCCTACGTGAATCCCGACGTCGTCGGTGTCGAGCTCTGCGCGGCCGCGAAGAACGTGATCGCGCTCGCGGCCGGCGGCGTCGACGGGCTCGACCTCGGCGACAACTCGAAGGCGGCGCTGATCACGCGCGGCCTCGCGGAGATGGCGCGCCTCGGGGAAGCCTGCGGCGCGCGCCCCGAGACCTTCGCCGGGCTCGCGGGCATGGGCGACCTGATCGTCACCTGCTGGAGCCGCCACGGCCGGAACCGGCACGCGGGCGAGCTGATCGCCCAGGGCCGCACCCCGGAGCAGGCGGTGGCCGAGATCGGGCAGACGGTCGAGGGGCTCACCACCGCCCCCGTGCTGCTCGAGCTGGCGCACCGCGTGGGCGTGGAGCTGCCGATCACGGAGGGGGTCTGCGCGGTGCTCTCGGGCCAGAGCCTCGGCGGGCTGGTGGCGAGGCTGATGGGCCGGCAGCCGACGGAGGAGTAAGAACCCCGTTAGCCGTGCATTAGCGAGGCCGCCGGCGCCCGCCTGCGCTAGCCTGGCGCCATGCCAGCGCGCTCGTTCTCCTTCACGTCCGAGTCCGTCACCGAGGGACATCCGGACAAGATCGCCGACCAGATCTCCGACTCGGTCCTCGACGCCGTCCTCCGGGACGACCCGCTGGGGCGCGTCGCCTGCGAGACGCTGATCACGACGGGCCTCGTCGTCGTCGCGGGAGAGATCACGACCGACACGTACGTCGACATCCCGCGTCTCGTGCGCGAGCGCATCCGCGAGATCGGCTACACGCGCGCGAAGTACGGCTTCGACGCCGACACGTGCGGTGTGATGGTGGCGCTCGACGAGCAGTCGCCCGACATCGCGCAGGGTGTCGACGCGTCGTACGAGGTGCAGCACGGCGACGAGGACCCGCTCGACCGGGTGGGCGCGGGCGACCAGGGAATGATGTTCGGCTACGCGTCGAACGAGACCGACGAGCTGATGCCGCTGCCGATCATGCTGGCGCACCGGCTTGCGAAGCGTCTCGCCTCGGTGCGCAAGAGCGACGTGCTTCCGTATCTGCGGCCCGACGGGAAGACACAGGTGACCGTCCGCTACGAGGAGGACGCGCACGGCCGGCGCCGCCCCGTCGAGATCGAGCGTGTGCTCGTCTCGACGCAGCACCGCGACGGTCTCGACATCGAGGCGCAGCTCCGGCCCGACCTGATCGAGCATGTGCTGAGGCCGATCCTGCCGGCCGAGCTCTACGACGAGCACCGGCTCGAGCACGACAAGGACTTCTTCTACTGCAACCCGACCGGCAAGTTCGTGATCGGCGGCCCGATGGGCGACAGCGGCCTCACCGGCCGCAAGATCATCGTCGACACGTACGGCGGTGCCGCTCCGCACGGCGGTGGCGCGTTCTCCGGCAAGGATCCGACGAAGGTCGACCGCTCTGCCGCGTACGCCGCGCGCCACGTCGCGAAGAACGTCGTCGCCGCGGGCCTCGCGGAGCGCTGCCAGATCCAGGTCGCCTACGCGATCGGCGTCGCGCACCCGATGTCGGTGCTCGTCGACACGTTCGGCACGGAGAACATCCCGGTCGCGCGTATCGAGGAGCTCGTGAGCGAGCACTTCGACCTGCGTCCGGCGGCGATCCTGCGCGATCTCGACCTGCGCCGGCCGATCTACGTGAAGACCGCGACGTACGGCCACTTCGGCCGCGACGACGGCGACTTCACGTGGGAGCGCACGGACAAGGCGGACTTGCTGCGCGCCGCGGCCGGTCTCGGCGACGCCGAGCTCGCGACCACGGCCGGCTGATCCCGACGCCTCAGCTCGTCCTGATCACGGGCGGCGCCGGCTTCATCGGCTCTCATCTCGCCGACGAGCTGCTCTCGCGCGGGTATCGCGTGCGCGCGCTCGACAACCTGACCGCGCAGGTCCACGGAGGCGCGGCCCGCCCCGACTACCTCGCGGTCGACGTCGAGCTCCAGGTCGGAGACGTCCGCGACGCCGACGTGGTCCGGCGCGCCCTCGACGGCGTCGACTCCGTGGTCCATCTCGCCGCGCGGGTGGGCGTGGGGCAGTCGATGTACGAGATCGCCGAGTACACCTCGGCCAACAGCCTGGGAACGGCCGTCCTGCTCGAGGCGCTGGTCGAGAAGCCCGTGCGCAAGCTGCTCGTGGCCTCGAGCATGAGCGTCTATGGAGAGGGCCTCTATCTCGCGGACGACGGGCGCCTGGTCGAGCCTCCCGAGCGGACGCGCGAGCAGCTCGAGCGGCGCGAATGGGAGCTGCCGGGGCTCGAGCCCGCGCCGACGCCCGAGACGAAGCGGCTCGGGCTCTCGTCGATCTACGCGCTCACGAAGTACGACCAGGAGCGCGCGTGCCTCGTCTGCGGCGGCGCGTACGGGATCCCGACGGTCGCGCTGCGGCTCTTCAACACCTACGGGCCCCGTCAGGCGCTCTCGAATCCCTACACGGGCGTGCTCGCGATCTTCGCTGCGCGGCTGCTCAACGACCGCCCGCCCCGCATCTTCGAGGACGGTCTGCAGCGGCGCGACTTCGTCTCCGTGCGCGACGTGGCCCGTGCGTTCCGGCTCGCGCTCGAGCGCGAAGGCGCCGACGGCAGCGTCGTCAACGTCGGCAGCGGCCTGAGCGTCACCGTGCGCGGGCTCGGCGAGAAGCTCGCGGCGACGATGGGGAAGCAGATCGAGCCGGAGCTGACCGGCGAGTATCGCCTCGGCGACATCCGCCACTGCTACGCCGACATCTCGCTCGCGCGCGCAACGCTCGGATACGAGCCGGAGGTCGAGCTCGAGGGCGGGATGGCCGAGATCGCCGCGTGGCTCGAAGGACGCGTCGCAGACGACCGCGTCGATGCAGCCGCCGACGAGCTCATCCGGCGCGGACTCGCCGGCTGAGCTAGGCGTCGGGCTTGACGAAGAGGCCGGCGGCGGCCTTCTCGGAGATGGCGCGCTCGCCGTCGTTCTCGACGCCGATCGTGAACTGGTCGGCGGCCGGTTCCGCGCTGCGCATCTCGATCTGCTGCCCGGGGACGAGCCCCTGGTCGTAGAACCAGTGCAGGAGCTCGCCGTCGTGCTCGGCGAGGCGGACGATCGTCGCGCGCGTCCCGGGGGGAAGCGCGGCGAGCGGTGAGAGCTCGAGGTTCTCGTGCTGCTCGACCTCGGTGTCGACGGGCCAGCCGTGCGGGCAGCGGTCGGGATGGCCGAGCTTCTCGTCGATCCGCTCGATCATCTCGTCGCTGAACGTGTCGCCGAGCGAATCGGCGCGCTCGTGCGACTCGGCGCCCGTGTAGCCCATGAAGTCGGTGAGCAGGCGCTCGATCAGCCGGTGCCGGCGCACAACGTGCTCGGCGCGCTCGCGTCCGGCGCCCGTCAGCAGCGCCTCCTTGCGGGCGCCGCGCACGATCAGGCCGTCGTTCTCGAGCCGCTTCAGCATCTCGCCGGCGGAGGCGCGCGAGACCCCGAGCATCTCGGCGACCCGGGAGGCGAGCGGAGGAGAGCCGGTGCCATGGGGGGTGTACTCGCCGATCGGGAAGGCGAGGAAGTAGATCGTCTCGAGGTAGTCGTCGATCGAATGTCCCTGCGCCATTGGGCTATATTGCCGCCTGGGCACGATGTAAGGGTGCCCTTACACCGTGTCGACGACGCACATCCTCATCCTCGGCGCCATCGCCGGCGCGACGATCTTCCTCGGCCTGCCGGTCGGGCGGATCCAGGGCCTGAGCTCGGCCGCGCGCGCCGGGCTGAGCGCGTTCGCGACCGGCATCCTCATCTTCCTGCTCTGGGACGTGCTCACGGGCGCGGTCGATCCGATCGAGTCGGCGCTTAAGGCGCATCACTGGTCGCGCTTCTCGTGGCTCGCGGCGCTCGGCGTCGCCGGCTTCACGCTCGGGCTGATGAGCCTCGTCTACTACTCCGCGTGGATGACGAATCGCTCGGGCCGGCGCGCGACGTCGCTCGTCGGTCCCGGCGCCGCCGCGCTCGACGAGTTCGAGAGCCGCCGCTGGATCGACGGGCTCACGCCGGGGAAGCAGCTCGCGTTGCTGATCGCGGTCGGCATCGGCGTCCACAACTTCGGCGAGGGGCTCGCGATCGGCCAGGCCGCCGCCGCGAGCCAGGTGAGCCTCGCGGTGACGCTGATCGTCGGCTTCTCGCTGCACAACGCGACGGAGGGCTTCGGCATCTGCGGTCCGCTGAGCGGCGAGGGAGCGCGGCCGAGCTGGCGCTTCCTCGGGGCGCTGGGGCTGATCGGCGGCGGGCCGACGTTCCTCGGGACGCTGCTCGGGCAGGCGTGGTCGAGCGAGGCGGTGTCGGTCGTCTTCTTCGCGGTCGCCGCCGGGTCGATCCTCTACGTCGTGCAGGAGCTCTCCGCCGAGAACCGCAAGCACGGGCACACGGTGCTCGTGACGTGGCTCGTGCTCGCCGGCCTGCTGCTCGGCTTCGCGACGGACTTCGTCGTCAGCGCGTCCGGGCTGTAGGCCGCTTCGCTCCGCTCGCTGCACGGGGGAAACCGTGTTTCCCCCGTGGGCCCCCTTCTTGTCTGCTGCCGGCGATGCGGGCGGAACGCGGGCGTCCTAGCGGGACACGGCCCGGGGTCTGACCCCTACTTTGCGTCGTCAGCGCGTCCGGGCTGTAGCGACCAGCACCGGCGCTAGTCTCGCCCGGTGACGCTGTTCGCCTCCGTGTACCCGCTCGTGACCGCTCGGGCGGTGGCGCAGGCGTACACGTACGAGGTGCCCGACGGGACAGAGAAGGGCGCGGTCGTCGAGGTGCGCTTCGGGAACGCGCGCCGGCGCGGCGTCGTCACCGAGGTCGGCGTCGAGCCGCCGCCCGGCGTGAAGGTCTCGCCGGTGGAGCGCGTCGCGGAGACGCTGCCGCCGGCGCTCGTCGATCTCGCGCTCTGGATGGCCGACTACTACGGCTCGACGCCGGCGCGCGCGCTCGCCCTCGTCGCACCGCACAACGCGAAGCGCCGCGGGGAGCGGAGCGGGCCGGCCGCCGGCGGCGCCATGACGGCGGAGGCCGCGCCGGAGCGCTTGTCGGCGCCGCAGGAGCGCGTGCTCGGCCGCATCGACGAGTTGCTCGACGGGGCGGGCGGGAACCTGCTGCTGCACGGCGCGACCGGCAGCGGCAAGACCGAGGTCTACATCCGCGCGTGCGAGGCAGCGCTCGCGCGCGGACGCGGCGCGATCGTGCTCGTTCCCGAGATCGCGCTCACGCCGCAGACGCTCGGGCGCTTCCGCGAGCGCTTCGGCGATCGCGTCGCGGTGCTGCACTCGGCGCTGACGGAAGCGGAGCGGCGCGACGAGCGCGAGCGCATCGCGTCGGGCGAGGCTCCGGTCGTCGTCGGTGCGCGCTCGGCGGTCTTCGCGCCGCTGCCGTCGCTCGGCGTCGTCTGCGTCGACGAGGAGCAGGACTCGTCGTACAAGCAGGAGTCGGATCCGCGCTACGACGCACGCACGGTCGCCGCGAAGCGCGCGTCGCTCGAAGGCTCGGTCGCGATCTTCGGCTCGGCGACGCCTCGCCCCGAGTCGTGGGAGACGCTCGAGCGGCTCCAGCTCGGCGGGCGCATCGCGGCCCCGATGCCGTCGGTGCGCGTCGTCGACCTGCGACGCGAGGCGGGCTATCCGCTGTCGGCGCCGCTGCTCGCGGAGCTCGGCGGCATCGCGGAGCGCGGCGGCAAGGCGATCCTCCTGCTGAATCGCCGCGGCGTCGCGCCTGCGGTGCACTGCCGCGCGTGCGGCGTGACGCGGCGGTGCGTCAACTGCGACGTCGCGCTGACGCTGCACGGCGACCGGTCGCTGCGCTGTCATCACTGCGGCGCGGTCGAGACCTTGGGGGAGACGTGCCCGGCGTGCGGCTCGGCGGAGCTCGCGCGCATCGGCGCGGGCACGCAGAAGCTCGAGCGAGAGCTCGCGAAGCACGTGCCGGAGCTCGAGCGGATCCGTCTCGACGCCGACGCGGTCGAGAAGCCAGAGCAGCTCCGCGACGCGCTCGAGCGGTTCTCGCGTGCGGAGCGTGCCGTGCTCATCGGGACGCAGATGGTCGCGAAGGGGCACCACTTCCCCGGTGTGGAGCTCGCGGCGGTCGTCGACGCCGACACGGGTCTCGGCCTGCCCGACTTCCGGGCGGAGGAGCGGACGTTCCAGCTGATCACGCAGCTCGCCGGCCGCAGCGGCCGCGACGCGCCGGGGCGTGTGATCGTGCAGACGTTCCAGCCCGATTCGCGCGCGATCGCGTATGCCGCGCGCCACGATGTCGCGGGCTTCAACGCGAGCGAGCTCGAGCGGCGGCGTGCGCTCGGCTACCCGCCGTTCCGCCACCTCGTGCGCATCGTCGTCTCCGGCCCGGACCAGGCGGACGCCCTGCGCGCGCTCGAAGAGCTGAAGCGCGAGCTCGGCGACGCCGAGCTGCTCGGCCCCGCGCCGCTGCTGCGCCTGCGGGGCCGCCATCGCGCGCAACTCGTCGGCAAGACGTCGAGCCCGCGCGCGCTTGCGACGCGCGCCGCCGCGCTGCTCTCGGCGGCGGCGCCTGCGATGCGCCGGGCCGGCCTCACGGTCGTCGTCGACGTCGACCCGCAGAGCCTGTAGCCGACGAAGTCGCGTGTCCTCGGGTCCGTCTCGTCGGTAGTCTGACAACGGCATGGCGGACGTCGACGGACAGGTGATCAACGAGGAGCTGGACGCCGAGGGCGAGGCTCGGCGGCGGCTTGCTCTCGCGCAGATCCGCCAGTATCCCGACGCCGCGCTGAAGCTGGAGGCGCGCCCCGTGGAGCAGTTCGACGACGAGCTGCGCAGCCTCGTCGAGCGGATGAAGCGCCTGATGCGCGACGCCGGCGGCATCGGCCTCGCCGCCAACCAGGTCGGCGTGCTCCAGCGGCTGTTCGTCTTCCACGCGAACGAGGACGACGAAGCCGCGGCCGTCGTCAACCCGGAGATCGTGGAGCGCAGCACGGAGACGGACGTCGACGACGAAGGGTGCCTCTCGATCCAGGGCATCGTCGTGCCGGTCGAGCGCTCGCTGAACGTGACCCTCGTCGGCCGCGACGAGAACGGCGAGGAGGTGCGCTACGAGCTCGACGACATCTACGCCCGCGCCGCGCAGCACGAGGCAGACCATCTCGACGGCGTCCTGACGATCGACCGCACGACGCCGGAAGCGCGCCGCGAGGCGCTCGGCAAGCTGCGCCCGCGCATCGTCCTCGGGTAATCATGGCGAGGATCGCGGTCGCAGCGACCGCCCCCTTCGGCGCCGACGTCCTCGAGCGCCTCGCCGCCGAGCACGAGATCGCGCTGCTGCTCACGCGTCCCGACAAGCCGCGCGGCCGCGGCCGAACGCTCGCGCCGACACCGGCCAAGGAGACCGCGGAGCGGCTCGGGATTCCCGTTGCGCAGCCCGCGAAGCTCGACGAGAGCGTCGAGATCCCGGCCGACACGGTCGTCGTCGCGGCGTACGGACTGCTGATCCCCGACGCGTTGCTCGAACGCGGGCTCTGGCTGAACGTGCATCCGTCGCTGCTGCCGCGCTGGCGCGGCGCCGCGCCGGTCGAGCGCGCGCTCATGGCGGGTGACACCCGCACGGGCGTGACCATCCATCGCACGACACCGGAGCTCGACGCGGGCCCGATCGCGGCGCAGGAGGCGTTCGACATCGGGCCCGACGACGACGCCGGCGCGGTGTACCTGCGCTCCGCGGAGGTCGCCGCGCGCCTGCTCGGCGCCGTGCTGCCCGAGCCCGACTTTCGCCCGCAGCCGGACGACGGCGCGACGTACGCGGAGAAGATCACCGCCGCGGATCGCGATCTCGACCTGACGCGACCCGCCTCCGAGGTCGTCAACCACGTCCGCGCGCTGTCACCGCACATCGGCGCGCGCGCCGTCGTCGACGGCCGTCCGCTCGTGATCTGGAAGGCCTGCGATCGCGACGGCGTGCTCGAGCTCCTCGAGGTTCAGCCCGAGGGGGGCCGGCGCATGCCGTACGACGCGTACCTGCGCGGGCTGCGCTGATGGCGGTCTCACCCGCGCGCCGAGTCGCCTACGAGGTGCTGCTGCGCGTCTTCGAGCAGGACGCATACGCCGACCGCGTCTTCCGCGCCGCCGCCGAGGGTCTCGACGAGCGTGAGCGCGCGTTCGCGCAGCGGCTCGCGTACGGAGCGGTGCAGCGCATGCGCACCCTCGACTACGCGATCGACACACTCGGCAAGCGTCCGGTACGCAAGCTCGATCCGCCGGTGCGCGCGGCGCTGCGCCTCGGCGCGTATCAGGTCGGTTACACCGACACGCCGCCGCATGCCGCAGCGAACGAGTCGGTCGAGCTCGTGCGCCGCGCCAAGCTCGAGCGCGCCGTGCCCTTCACGAACGCCGTCATGCGCCGTCTCACCGAGGGGATGCGGGGGCTGCTCGACGGGCTGCCCGACGGACCGCTGAAGGAGTCGTATCCGGAGTGGATCTACGAGACGTGGGTGCGCGACCTCGGCCGCGAGGACGCGCTGGCGCTCATGCGCGCCGGAAACGAGCCGCTCGAGACCGCGATCCGCGTCGTGCGCGGCGACCCGCCGGCCGGCGCCGAGGCCACCGACGTCCCGGGCGCCTACCGCGTCGAGCGTGTCGACGATCTCGCGGTCGCGGACGGCCGGATCTGGCCGCAGAGCCGCGCCTCGCAGCTCGCCGGCCTCGTCGTCGGCTCGCAGGACGGGGAGCGCGTGCTCGACGTCTGCTCCGCGCCGGGCGGCAAGGCGACGCAGTTGCGCGGCGAGGTGACCGCCGTCGAGCTCGACCCGAACCGCGCAAGCGAGCTGCGTGCCAACCTCCTGCTGCTCGGAGCGACGAACGTCACGGTCGTCGAGGCGGACGGGACGAAGCTGCCCGCGGAGATCCAGGGCTTCGACCGGGCGCTCGTCGACGCGCCGTGCTCGGGGCTCGGGGTCGTGTCGCAGCGCCCCGACCTGCGCTGGCGCGCGAAGCCGCTGCCGGAGCTGCAGCTCGCGCTCCTGCGCTCGGCCGCCGAACGCGTCCGCCCGGGCGGGACGATCGTCTATTCGGTGTGCACCGTCAACGCCGAGGAGAACGAGGCGATCGTCGACGCGAGCGGGCTCGAGGTGGCGCCGTTGACCGGTGAATGGCCGCAGTACGCGCACCCGCGACGCCCCGAGTTCCTGCTCACGCTGCCGCATGTCCACGGAACGAGCGGCTTCTTCATCGCCCGCCTCCTCGTGCCGTCCGGCGCGAAGCCGTAGGATCGAGCCGGGGTGGCCTGGAAGGACTGGATTCGGACGGTGGAGATCGAGCCGTCGCTCTACGCGGCGGACTTCGCCAACCTCGGCGAGCAGATCGACGTGCTGCTCCGCACGGGCGCACGCGTCTTCCACTTCGACGTCGGCGACGGTCACTTCGTCGAGCCGATCACCGTCGGCCCGGTCGTCCTACAGGCGATCTCGCCGCGCGTGCACGCAATGGGCGGCGTGCTCGACTGCCACCTGATGGTCGACAACCCGACGCGCCACTTCCCGCAGATCGCACGCGCGGGCGGCGACAGCGTCACGTTCCACTACGAGGCCGTCGACGACGTCCCGGCGACGATCGCCGTCGCGCGCGAGCACGGGCTGCAGGTCGGCGTCGCCTTCAAGCCCGAGACGGAGCCCGAGGACGTCGCGCAGGTGGCCGGCGAAGCGGACCTCGTCCTCTGCATGAGCATCCAGCCCGGCTACTCGGGGCAGGAGTTCATGGAGGGGGCGGTCGAGCGCATCGCGCGGACACGCGAGGCGCTTCCGGACACGGTTCACGTGCAGGTCGACGGCGGCGTCGACAACGACAACGTCCGCTCGGTCTACGACGCGGGCGCGACTCTGATCGTCGTCGGCAGCTCGATCTTCCAGCGTGAGGATCTGCCGCGCTCGTACCGCCGCCTCGTCCACGCGCTCGCGTGAACTACTTCGCGCGGGCGCTCGAGCTGGCGGAACGCGGCCGTGGAAAGGTCGAGGATCACCCGCTCGTCGGAGCGGTGATCGTCGTGGGCGGCGACGTCGTCGGCGAAGGCTGGTACGAATACGCGGCCGTCGACCACGCCGAGGCGCGCGCCCTCGCGCAGGCCGGCGCGCGCGCGCGCGGCGCGACGCTCTACGTGACGCTCGAACCGTGCGCGCATCAGGGACGCACGCCGTCGTGCGCCGACGCCGTGATCGAAGCCGGCATCACTCGTGTCGTCGTGGGCGCCCTCGACCCGAATCCCGTTGCGGCCGGCGGCCTCGAGAAGCTGCGCGCCGCCGGGATCGAGGTGGAGCTGCTGGAGAGCGAGGACGCACGCCGCCAGAACGAGGCCTGGCGTACGTGGAAGACCCTGGGGCGGCCGTTCGTCGCCTACAAGGCGGCGGTGACGCTCGACGGACGCATCTCGCTTCCCGGGCGGCGGTGGATCTCGGGGGAAGAGTCGAGGCGCCTCGTCCACGAGCTGCGCGCCGCATCCGACGCGGTCGCAGTCGGCATGGGCACCGTCCGCGCCGACGCGCCCAGACTCGATGCGCGCGACGTGGGCGCGGCGCGGCAGCCGCGCCGGCTCGCGTTCGGCCGCGGCCCGCTGCCGGAGGGTTCCGAGCTCGAGCTACGCAGCGGGCCGCTCGTCGACGAGCTACGTGCGCTCGCCGCCGAAGGCGTCCAGTCGCTCCTGCTCGAGGGAGGCCCGACGCTCGCGACGTCGTTCTTCGAGGCCGGTCTCGTCGACAAGCTGATCCTCTTCGTCGCACCCGTGGCGGGCAGAGGGGGGCGGCGCTTCGTCGGCGAATCGGTGCGGCTCGACCTGTCGCGGTTCGCGATCCGTCGCGTGGGCGAGGACATCCTCCTGGAGGCATACGTCCATCAACTCTGACGCGCTCCCATGCGGCTAGCCTTGTCGGCATGTTCACGGGCATCGTCCGGGAGCGCGGGCGCGTCGCCGGGATCGACGGTGGCGCTGCGGGCGTGCGCCTGCGCGTCACCGCGCCGGTGACCGCCCTCGGCGTTGCGCCCGGCGACTCCGTCTCGGTCGGCGGCGTCTGCCTCACCGTCGTCGCCGTCGCGGGCGAAGAGATCGCGTTCGACGCCGTCCCGGAGACGCTGAGCCGCACTGCGCTCGGCGGCCTCGCGGCCGGCGACGAGGTGAACGTCGAGCCGGCGCTCCGCGCGGGCGAGCCGCTCGGAGGCCACGTCGTCCAGGGCCACGTGGACGGTGTCGGGCGCGTCCGCTCGGTCGAGCCCGAGGGCGACGGAAGACGCATCTGGATCGACGCGGCGCCGGACCTGCTCCGCTACTGCGTCGAGAAGGGCTCGGTGGCGGTCGACGGTGTCTCGCTCACCGTCGCGGCGCTCGACGACGCCGGCTTCGCGGTCGCGCTGATTCCGCACACGCTTGCGGAGACGACCCTCGGCGCGCTTGCGCGGGCCGACGGCGTGAATCTCGAGGTCGACGTCCTTGCGAAGTACGTCGAGCGGCTGCTCCCCTCTACCATGAGCCGATGAGCGTCACCGCGAGCACATTCGCCACCGTCGACGAGGCGGTCGAGGACATCCGCCAGGGCAAGATGGTCGTCGTCGTCGACGCGGCCGACCGCGAGAACGAAGGCGACCTGACGATCGCCGCGCAGTTCGCGACGCCCCAGGCCGTCAACTTCATGGCGAAGGAAGGGCGCGGGCTGATCTGCCTCTGCCTCACGGGCGAGCGCTGCGACGAGCTCGGGCTGCGGATGATGACCGAGCTGAACGAGACGCCGTTCGGCACGGCGTTCACCGTCTCGATCGAGGCGCGCGAAGGCATCTCGACCGGGATCTCGGCCCACGACCGCGCGCATACGATCCAGGTCGCGATCGACCCCTCCAAGGGCCCGCAGGACCTCGTGCAGCCCGGTCACATCTTCCCGTTGCGCGCGAAGCAGGGCGGCGTCCTCCAGCGCGCGGGCCAGACCGAGGCGGCGGTCGACCTGGCGCGGCTCGCCGGCCTCAACACGGCGGGCGTGATCTGCGAGGTGATGAAGGACGACGGCACGATGGCGCGCGTTCCCGACCTGATCGAGTTCTGTGCGAAGCACGGCCTGAAGCTCGTCACCATCGCCGACCTGATCGAGTACCGTCGACGGCACGAGAAGCTCGTCGAGCGCCAGGTCTCGGTGCGCCTGCCCACCGTGTACGGCGAGTTCACCGCGGCGCTGTTCCGCGAGACGCTGACCGGAAAGCAGCACGTCGCGCTCGTGAAGGGAAAGGTCGACGGTGCAGACGACGTGCTGGTGCGAGTGCACTCGGAGTGTCTCACCGGCGACGTGTTCCACTCGCTGCGGTGCGACTGCGGCGATCAGCTCGACGCCGCGTTGCAGCTGATCGGCGCCGAGCCGTGCGGCGTCCTCCTCTATCTGGCGCAGGAAGGCCGAGGCATCGGCCTGCTCAACAAGCTGAAGGCGTACGAGCTCCAGGAGGCGGGGCTCGACACCGTCGACGCGAACCTCGCCCTCGGCTTCGCCGGCGACGAGCGGGAGTGGGGAATCGGCAACCAGATCCTCGCCGAGCTCGGCCTGACGACGATCCGGCTGCTGACGAACAACCCGAAGAAGGTGTCCGGCCTCGAGGCGTTCGGGCTGAAGGTGACGCAGCAGGTGCCGATCGAGATGCCGCCGAACGACGAGAACCGCCGGTATCTGGCCGCCAAGCGGGATAAGCTCGGCCACCGGCTCCACCATCAAGGACTGACGTTCGAATCGGAGGACGAGTGAGCGCACGCGAGACCTGGCCCGGCGAGAAGCCCGACGACGACGAGACCGACGAGCCCGACGAGCTCGGCGACGACGAGCAGCCCGACGAGCTCGACGACGACGAGCCGGGCGAGCTCGACGACGGGGAGCCCGGCCTCCGCCTCGCGGGCCACGCGCCCGGCGAGCTGGACGTTCCCGACGACGTCGACCTCCTCGAAGGCGAGCCGCGAGGCACGCGCCGCGGCGTCGGCATCGTCGCCGCACGCTTCAACGGCGACGTGACCAACCGGCTTCTCCAGTCGGCGTTCGCGGAACTCGACAAGGCCGGCGTCGGCCGCGAGACCGTGACCGTGATGACGGTGCCGGGCGCGTTCGAGCTTCCGCTCGGAGCGATGGCCCTGGCGAAGACCCGCCGCTACTCGTGCATCGTCGCGCTGGGCTGCGTGATCCGCGGCGAGACCGCGCACTTCGACTACGTCGCCGGCGAGGCCGCCTCGGGCCTCCAGCTCGCCGCGCTCGAGACCGGCGTGCCGGTCTCCTTCGGCGTCCTCACCGTCGACACCCTGGAGCAGGCCCTCGCCCGCGCCGACAAGGGCGCGGAGGCGGTCCGTACCGCCCTCGAGATGGCAGACGTCTTCTCGCAGCTGCGCGCCACCGCGCAGGCCCAGTAGCGACGGCTTCCGCTACCATCCCGCCGCGATGTCCAAGATCTGCTCAGTCTGCGGGAAGAAGCCGAGCTTCGGCAACCACCGGAGCCACTCGATGGTCGCCTCCAAGCGGCGCTTCAACCCGAACCTCCAGCGGATCCGGATCCTCGTGAACGGCACGGCCAAGCGCGCCTACGTCTGCACGCGCTGCCTCAAGGCCGGCAAGATCCAAAAAGCGATCTAGCGCGCTCCTGCAACCAGGTTGGAGCCTCGCCGGTCCAACAGGTCCGTGGAGGCAGAGCACACGCTCTCGTCCGAGCTCGGTCGGATCACGATCTCGAGCGAGGCGATCGCGCACATCGTCGGGGAGACCGCCCGCGAGTGCTACGGCGTCGTCGGCATGGCCGCGCGCCGGCCCGTGGGCAAGCTGCTGGGGCGGCGGGAGCGCATCACCCAGGGCATCCAGATCGCACGCGGCTCTGCCGATGGGGAGGGGAACGGCGCCGGGGTGACGATCGACCTGCACGTCGTCGTCGAGTACGGTCTCAACCTCGCGGAGGTCGCATCGACCGTCCGCAACCGGGTCACGTACGAGGTGGGACGGCTGACGGGGCTTCCCGTTCGGGCCGTCGAGGTGCACATTGACGACGTGCGGAGAAGCGCGTGAGCCTGAACGGAGACCTGGAGGCGGTGCAGAAGGTGGTCGGGTCGGCGCTCGCCTCGCTCGAGGCGAACCGGAGCCGCATCGACGATCTCAACGTGTACCCGGTGCCCGACGGCGACACGGGCACGAATCTGACGATGACCGTGCGCGCGCTCGCGGAGGCCGTCGACAACACGTCCGCGGCGAGCAGAGAGTCGCTCGCACGCGACGTCGCACGCGGCGCACTCATGGGCGCACGCGGCAACTCCGGCGTGATCCTCTCGCAGATCGTGCGCGGCGCGACCGACGTTCTCGGCGGAGCGTCGAGCCCGACGATCGACGCGAGCGCTGCCGCGAGGGCGCTGCGCGGCGCGAGCGACGCCGCGTACCGCGCGGTGCGGCGGCCCGTCGAGGGAACGATGCTGTCCGTGATCCGCGAGCTCGCGGAGGAGGCCGAGGCGCGCGCGCCCGCGCAACCGCCGATCGGCGAGCTGCTCGTCGACCTCGTCCGCCGCGGCGAGGACGCCGTCGCGCGCACGCCCGAGCAGCTTCAGGTTCTGCGCGACGCGGGCGTCGTGGACGCGGGCGGCGCCGGCCTGCTGGAGCTCGTGCGCGGCATCGCCGCAGCCGTGAGCGGCGAGGCTCTCCCCGAGCCGCCCCCGATCGAGGAGCACCTCGGCATCGAGGCGATCCACCAGGAGCTCTCGCGCTACCGCTACTGCACGGTGTTCCTCATCGAGGGAGACGCTCTCGGCCGCGAGGCGCTCGAGGAGCAACTCGAGAAGCTCGGCGACTCGCTGCTCGTGGTCGGCGACAGGAACGCCATCAAGGTGCACGTGCACACCGACGACCCCGGCGCTGCGCTCTCGATCGGCATCGCAGCCGGCACGATCGACCGCGTCGAGATCGCGAACATGCACGAGCAGGCGCAGCAACGGGAGGAGCGGCTGCTCGCGGCCGTTCCCGACGTGCCCACGGAGCGCGCGACCACCGGCGTCGTCGCCGTCGTCGCGGGTGACGGCAACCGGCGCCTGTTCGAGAGCCTCGCGAAGGGCATCGGCCCGCTCTCCATCGTCGAGGGCGGCCAGACGATGAACCCGTCGACCGCCGACCTGCTCGCTGCGGTGCAGTCGCTCGATTCTGCCGAGGTCGTGATCCTGCCGAACAACTCCAACGTCCTGCTCGCCGCCGAGCACGCCGCTGCGAACGCCGACCGTCCGGTCGAGGTCGTCGCCGCCGACTCGATCCCCGGCGGCCTCGCGGCGATGGTCGCCTTCGACGGAGCGCGTACCGCCGCCGAGAACGCGGCGGAGATGCGGGAGGCCGTCGAGGCGGTGGACACCGGCGAGGTGACGATCGCCTCGCGCGACGTCCGGCTGGACGGCCTCTCGATCCGCAAGGGCGACTGGCTCGGCCTTCACGGCGGCAAGCCGATCGCGGGCGGCGGCAGCTTCGACGAGGTCGCGGGCGCCGTCGTCGAAGCGCTGCTCGCCCGGCCGCGCGACCTGCTGACCCTGCTCGTCGGCCGGGACGAGGAGCCGCTCGACGGCCTGCTCCAGCGGGTCTCCTCGGCCCACCCGGACGTCGACGTCGACGTCCTCGAGGGCGGGCAGCCCCACTATCACCTCCTCCTATCGGCCGAGTAGACTCGGCGCGGCCATGGGGCGGCCGATCCGGATCCTGCTCGTCGAGGACAACAAGGTCTTTCGCGAAGCGCTCGAGCTTCTGCTCGGCCTGCGCGCGGACGTCGAGATCGTCGCGGCGGTCGGCGACGGGGGCGCGGCCGCGCCGGCCGCGCAGCAGTACAGCCCCGACGTCGTGCTGATGGACTACCGCCTGCCGGGGCTCGACGGCGTCCAGGCGACCGTGGCCGTGCTCGAGGCCTGCCCCGGCGTGGCCGTCGTCTGCCTGACTGCCTCGGCGAACGCGCGCGAGATCGAGGCGCTCTACGACGCGGGTGCAGCGGCCTGCCTGACGAAGGACCAGGAGCTCGAGGAGATCGTCGACGCGATCAAGCGCGCGGCCGGTCGTGTGGCGACGGCCGACTCGTGAACCTCACGGCCGACAACACGGCGATCGTCCTCGACTCGACGGCCGACTTCCCCGACGCCGCACAGCGCTTCCCGAACTGGCGCGTCGTGCCGCTGTACGTGAACTTCGGCACGGACAGCTTCCGCGACGGCGTCGACCTGACGGCTGAGCAGTTCTACGAGCGCCTGCACGTCTCCACCGAGCTGCCGACGACGTCCCAGCCGACGCCGCGCGACTTCCTCACCTGCTACGTCGAGCTCGCGGGCTACGAGCGCATCCTCTCGCTGCACCTCGCGGCCAACCTGTCGGGCACGTTCCAGAGCGCCGGCGCCGCGGCCGCCGAGCTCGGCGACGGCCGCGTGCGCACGCTCGACACCGAGACCGCGTCCGCGGGGATCACGCTGCTTGCGCTGGCGATCCAGCGGCGGCTCGAGCGCGGCACGACGGACGAGGAGGTGGACGCGCTCGTCGAGCGCTACAAGGCCGAGCACGGTTTGCTCTTCACCGTCGACACGCTCGAGTTCCTCGCGCGCGGCGGTCGCATCGGGCGCGCGAAGGCGTTCGCGGGCGAGCTCCTCCACGTGAAGCCGATCCTGTCGATCCGCAAGGGCGAGGTGATTCCGATCAAGCGCGTGCGCGGCGCGCGCAAGGCGTTCCAGGAGTTCGTCGACGCGCTCGAGTCGGAGACGAAGGACGAGCCGGCGCTGCATGTCGGCATCGCGCACGCCGCTGCGCCCGAGAGGGCGGTCGAGCTCGAGAAGATGGTGCGCGACCTGCGCCCGCAGGCGCAGATCGACGTCCAGACGATGCTCGGCGCGGTGATCGGCGCGCACGCGGGGCCGGGCACCGTCGGCTTCTTCTGGTTCACGGACCGCTGACCCGTCGGGGACCGTCCGGACCCTCCTGCATACTCGGTCTCGCTCTGGCGCCGAGCACGTTTACACCGATCCGTCCACTGACGGGGTTCGCAAGTCTGGACCAGCCTCCGGCCTGGCCGGCGACCCGTCGGCGCCCGCAGCCGCACCGTCTCGACGCACCGCTCGACACGCTGCCCGGTGTCGGCTCCACCGTGAAGCGAAAGCTCGCGAAGCTCGGGCTCCAGACCGTGCGCGACCTGCTCGAGCACCGGCCGCGGCGCTACGAGGCCGCGGTGCCCGAGGTCGCGATCGCCGCGCTTCGCGGCGACGACGAGGTCGCGATCGCCGGCGAGGTGCTGAACGTCAGCTCGCGCCGCCGCGGGCGGCTCACGATCGTCACGGTGCGGATCTCCGACGGCACGGCGTCGGTCGCGGCGACGTTCTTCAACCAGCCGTGGCTCGCACAGCAGCTCGCGCCCGGCGTGCGCATGCGGCTGCGCGGCCGCCCCGGGCCGCGCGGCTTCACCGTCAGGGAGCACGATCTCGGCGACGGCGACTCGACGGCCGACTTCGCGCCCGTGTATCCCGCCGGCGAGGAGATCACGCCGAAGAAGATCCGCGCGCTCGTCGCCGCCGCCCTGCCGCACGCGCACGACTACTTCGATCCGCTGCCCGCCGACGTGCGCATGCGCGAGCGGCTGCCGCTCAAGTCCGACGCGCTGGCGGTCGTGCACCATCCGTCGTCCGGCGAGGAGGCGGAGGTGGGGCGGAGGCGGCTCGCGTTCGAGGAGCTGCTGCTGCTCCAGGTCGGCATCGCGCGGCGGGCCGCCGAGCGCGAGCGGACGCTCGCGCCCTCGCTCGGCGCGCCGGGTGAGCTGATCGAGCGCTACCGCAGGGCGCTCCCGTTCGCGCTGACGCCGTACCAGGAGCAGGCGATCCGCGAGATCGACGCCGACCTCGCGCGCACCGCGCCGATGCAGCGCCTGCTCCAGGGCGACGTCGGGTCGGGCAAGACGGTCGTCGCGCTCTATGCGCTTCTCCGCGCCGTAGAGAACGGCCGCCAGGGCGCGCTGATGGCGCCGACGGAGACCCTCGCCGAGCAGCACTTCCTCACGATCGCCGACCTCTGCCAGGAGCTCGGCGTGACGTGCGTGCTGCTGACGGGCTCGTCCCGGAAGCGCGAGCGCGGACTGGCGCAGCAGGTCGACGTCGTCGTCGGCACGCACGCGCTGATTCAGGAAGGCGTCGAGCTAAGGGATCTCGCAGTCGCGGTGGTCGACGAGCAGCACCGCTTCGGCGTCGAGCAGAGGAAGGCGCTCACGCAAGGGCGCGCGCCGCACGTGCTGCACATGACGGCGACGCCGATTCCGCGCACGCTCGCACTCACTGTCTACGGCGACCTTGCGGTGTCCGAGATCGAGAAGCCGCCCGCGTCGCGCAAGCCGGTCGTCACGAGCTGGATCACCGAGGAGAAGGCGTCGGCGGCGTACACGCGCTTGACGCGGCTGCTCGGCGAGGGGCGGCAGGCCTACGTCGTCTGCCCGCTGATCGAGGTCTCGGAGACGACGCTCGCGCGCGCCGCGGAGGAAGAGGCCGACCGCCTCCGGCGCGCAGAGCTGCGCGACTTCCGCGTCGGCTGCCTGCACGGGCGCGTCAAGCCGGTGGAGCGGCGCGAGCTGATGGCGCGCTTCAAGGCGGGCGAGCTCGACGTGCTCGTCGCGACGACGGTGATCGAGGTCGGCGTCGACGTCCCGAATGCGACGGTGATGATCGTGCAGGAGGCCGACCGCTTCGGGCTCGCGCAGCTCCACCAGCTGCGAGGCCGGGTCGGGCGCGGGGCGGAGCAGTCCTACTGCCTGCTCGTCTCGCGCGCGAAAGAGGAGCTGACGGAGACGGCGCAGGCGCGGCTCGAGGCGCTCGTGGCGACGACCGACGGCTTCGAGCTCGCGGAGGTCGACCTCGACCTGCGCGGCGGCGGCGCCTTCCTCGGCACGCGCCAGTCGGGTCTCTCCGACCTGCACTTCGCGCACATCCGCCGCGACCGGATCCTGCTCGAGCGTGCGCGCGCGATCTGCGGGGAGCTCCCCGTCGAGCCGGGCCCGCTTCAGGACGCCGTCGACGAGCTCTTCGCGGGCGCCGACATCGCCGCCTGAGCGTCTCTTCCGACGAGAGCAGCCTGGGCGAGGTCTCGGAGGCCTCCGATCGGAGAGCACAGGATCCACACGGGGGCCGCGGCCATGCCGAACGCGCAGATCACAAGCGTCGGACGAAGGCCGAGGCTGCTGCCAAGGGCTCCACCGATCAGCGCGCCGAAGGCGATGAAGCCCCACACGACGAATCGGTAGCTGGCGTTCATCCGGCCCATCATCCGATCAGGCGTCACACTCTGGCGAACCGCCACCACGAGCACGACCGTCGTGCCGATACCCAATCCTGCCGTGAAGAAGGCGCCGGCGAGAACTGAAACGGAAGCGGCACCCGGCCGCGATGCAAGCGGCACCAGAAGGTACGGCCAGCAACCGAGCACCATCGTCCAGACGATGGCGCGCCCGAGCCTCAGCCGTCGCTCGACCCGCTGGGCGACGAGCGAGCCGAGCAACATCCCGAGCGCCCCGGACGCGATGATCGCACCGAGAGTGCCGGCGCTCATCTGGAGATCGCGGATCGCATAGACGAGCAAGACGGTCATCATCGCGCTCTCGAAGAAGTTGAACGTCGCCGCCTCGCCCGCGAAGGCCCGCAGGTACCGGTTCCCGAAGACGAAGGCAAGCCCCTCCCGGATCTCGGTCGCGAGGCGACGAGACGCCCCGTCGTCGACAGTCGGCTCGATCCGACGGATCGACACGAGACCGCCTGCGGCCACAAGGAAGGAGCCGGCGTCGAAGAGCAGTGCGCCCGGCGCCGAGAGCAGTTGGACCAGCACTCCACCCAAGCCCGGCCCACCCACTGCCGCGGCGGAAGAACTTGCGATCAGCTTGCTGCTCGCGGCGGTGAGCTCGTCTTGTGGCACCAGGCTCGGAACGTAGGACCAGAACCCGACGTGGAGGAATACGGCGAACGCCCCCGTGAGGAAAGCCACCGCACCGAGGTATCCGATGCTCAGGACACCTGATGCTGCGGCAAGGGGAACCGAGCCGAGGACGAGAGCGCTGCCCAGGTTGGCCGCAAGCAGGATGGGGCGCTTGCGGAACCGATCCAGCCACACGCCGGCCGGAAGCGACAGCAGCAGGAAGGGGGCGAACTTCGCGGCGCCGAGGAGACCGAGCTGGGCCGGAGTGGCGCTCAGGAGGAGCACGGCCGCAAGGGGAAGGGCCAGCCCCGAGACCTCCGAGCCGAGCAGCGACACGGTCTCGCCGCCCCACAGCTTCACGAAGTCTCGGTTCGACCAGACGGTCCGTTGGGAGCGTGCCATCGCGGCTTCCCGGCCGAATTACGCTGTAACGTCTGTTCGCATATTTGCAGGTTACAGAGCCGAGGTGTAACCTGTCAAGCGAGGAACGCAGGTTTCGTGGCCGAGCATCTATTCATCGCGTTCGCGAACAGCGCCGTCTACGACGGACGCGGCAACCTCGACGACCGCCTGCACGATGGAGGCTGGCGCCGAACCTTTCTCGAGGAGTGGGGGCTCACGAGATACGGACCGATCGAGGCGACCGATCTCGAGGATCTCGCGGAGCTTCGCTCGGCCATCCGCTCGATCGCCGGGCAGGTGGGCGCCGGCAGGAAGCCGGCCGCGCCCGACGTGGGTCTCCTCAACGAGGTTCTCGCAGAGCACCCGGTGCGGTTCCATCTCTCCGCACGCGACGGGCGGGAGATGGCCCTGGATGTCGAGCCCATCGCGGAGCACGGCGCGAGCACCGTCGCCGCCGAGATCGCACTCTCCGCCGCGCGATTCCTCGCAGACGAGGATCTCGGTCGGCTCAAGATGTGCGACAACGCAGGGTGCCGGTGGATGTTCTACGACGCAACGAGGAATCGCAGCCGTCGCTGGTGCAAGCTCTGCGGCAACGTCGACAAGGTGCGCCGTTTCCGAGAACGTCAGCGCACAGCCGGCGGCGGGCAGGACGCTAGGAGGGCCGGCCGGCGGTCGCGGTGAAATGCGTCATTGCAGCGAAGAACGTTCCGGCTTCCAGTCGACTGCGCTGGTCTTCCACCCAGCGCTCTGCAACTCTTGATCGACGAGGACGAGACGTCCGCCCGGTGCGAGCAAGCGTCGTGCTTCACCGAGCGCCAAGGCCGGATCGGCCAGATGCTGGTACAGCCGCTCCGCCTCCGGTTCATTGATGGGAAAATGTCCGCGATGCCCGCCGCCGACAGGATCGAGATTCGCCGTCTCGGTGGAACCGAGCTGCACGCGCAGCTCGACGCGCTCGCGGACGTCCTCGCCGACTGCGTCGCCGGAGGCGCGTCCGTCAGCTACATGGCGCCGTTCTCGCACGAGCAAGCGCGCGCGGTATTCGAAGCCGTGGCCGCGGAGGTCGAGCAGGGCCGCCGGCTGCTGCTCGGTGCGTTTGCCGAGGGTCGGCTGGTCGGCACCGTTCAGGCGATCCTCGCGCTGCCACCGAACCAGCCGCACCGCGGGGAGATCGCGAAGCTCCTCGTCCACCGCTCGGCACGCAAGCGCGGCGTCGCGCAACTGCTCATGGAGCAGGCCGAGTCGGAGGCCCGGGCGGAAGGCAAGACCCTGCTCGTGCTGGACACGGTGACCGGCGACGACGCCGAGCGTCTGTACGCGCGACTCGGGTGGACGAGGGTCGGCGTGATCCCCGGCTACGCCCTCTACCCGGACGGGCGGCCGTGCGACACGACCGTCTTCTGGAAGGCGCTGTAGGCGGGTGATGCCACGCTCTCGCGTCCGGCGAAGCCCGGTCGAGCTGCCGAGAGGCTCGGTCACGGTCGTCCGTCCGCACACGCCGCTCCAGCTCGTGAACGACGGCTCCGACGAGGCGATCGTCCTGATCGTCGGCGCACCGCCGGAGCAGGGAGAGGTGGAGTACCTCCCCGATTCGCGGCCCTAGCTCCGGGCGGCGGCGCGGACGTGCACTCGCTCTCCCGGGGCCAAGCAGGGGTCGTTCATCATCGAGTGGTCGTGCCGGACCGTGAGGACGCGCCCGCCGGCGAGCCGGATCTTGTTCGTGCAGTGGGAGACGCCGTAGCTGTCGGGCCGGCAGTTCGTGTCCGTGAGGACCGTGCCGATCTGACTGCGGGCGGAAGGCTTCCCGCTGATCGCGTACGCGACTTCGATGCCGGCGACTCCGTTGACGCAGTTGCGCGGATACGCGATGCAGTCGCGTCGGCCGACCGTTCGCGGCGCGAACCGGAAGCCTTCCGGGACGACGAGGAGCGTGCGGACACCTCTCGCCTGAGCGGTAACCACGGTGGCCGGGCGTGCGACGGTCGCGGCGCCGAGGCTGAGCAGCGCCGCGAGAGAGGTGACCGCAAGCGTGCGACGCATCAGAGGAACCTTCGGGCAGCGGTGTCGGCGCAGGTCTGAGAGCACACCCGAGTCGTTCTCGCTGCCGCCGCGCGGCCTTAGGGAAGCGCAGACGGGTTGATGATCAGGTAGACCGCGCCGCCCATCTGGTGCCGCATTCCGTGGGCGCCGGACGGACAGATCACGCAGTGCCACTTGAAGGTGCCGGTGGCGCGGGGCGTGAAGGACACCGTCGTCGTCGTGGACGCCTGTCCGACAGCGGGGCGGATGAGCGCGCTCACGTTGAGCCCGGTGATCGTGAAGGTATGGAACTCGTGCGTGTAGTTGACGATCGTGAGTCGGACCGGGACGCCCGGGGCGAGCGCGAAGTTCGGCGCGGAGACGCGATCGCCGGCCATGAAGGTGAGCGAGACGTTCTGCACCTGGGGGAAGGCAGGCTGTCCGACCGTCGTCGCTGCGGACGCCGAAACGCCGCTCAACGCGGCGGCGGCAGCTGCGAATCCTGTTGCGGTGAGCAATCTGACCAGGAGCATCGTTCTCACCTCTTCCCAAATATGTGATGAATCGCACATATCCCCCCGGTCGGCTTCGCGCTAATCGGGGTTTCGCCGGATCGTGGATCAGGGAATCCGCGGATCTTGGGTCGCGGGCGCCTCTGCGAGGCCCGCCTCGCGCGTCGCCAGATCGAGCAGCGCGGCGAGCTCCCCGGGGTGCGTGAGCATCGGCGAGTGACCCGCGTCGAGCTCGAGCGGCTCGACGCCGAGCTGCTCGCGGGCGACCCGGCGCTGCCAGTCCGGGCGGATCGCCTCGTCGCGCGTGCAGACGACGTACGCGCACGCGCCGGTCGGCACGACGCCGTCTCTCGCCGCACCGGTCGGCTTCGCCGCCTGCCGCCGCAGCTTTCGCGCGAGCGGGAACGCCTCGGGCGGGTACTGGAGCTCGCGCGCGCCGTCGGCGGGGTCCGGATAGTAGGAGCGACCGAGCTCGTCGCGGGCCCGCGCGTCGCCGAACCCGGGCACGAACGTGCCGTCGAGGCCGGCGCCGGGTACGAGCGCGCAGAGGAAGACGTAGAGGTGCGCGGGCACGAGCGGAATCGTCAGCCCGCCGAGCGAGTGCCCGACGACGACGTCGGCGGGCGGCACGACGCGGGCGTACTCCTCGACGCCGGCGTCGACGTCCTCGCACGGCAGGTCGGGCGTCGCCACCGTGTGGCCGCGCGCCTCGAGCTCGGGCCGCAGCCGATCCCACGCCCAGCCGCCGTGCCACGCGCCGTGCACGAGCGTGAACGTCGCCATGCGCGGATCCTACGACGCCTCCTAAGCTTCGCGGCGATGAGGATCATCGCCGGCACGAGGAAAGGCCACACGATCCACGCCCCGCGCGGCCTCGACACGCGGCCGACGTCGGACCGCGTGCGCGAGAGCGTCTTCAACATCCTCGGCCCGCTCGACGGCGCATCGGTGCTCGACCTCTACGCGGGATCCGGCGCGCTCGGGCTCGAAGCGCTCTCTCGCGGCGCGGAGCGCGCCGTCTTCGTCGAGCTCGACGGTGACGCGGTCCGCGCCATCGAGGGCAACCTCGACAAGCTGCGGTTGAGCGGCACCGTCCTGCACCGGGACGCGGTCACGGCGCTTGCGCAGGAGGCGGGGGCCGGCAGGAAGTACGATCTCGTCCTCGTCGACCCGCCCTACGACATGTATCTCGATCTCCAACCCCAATTCGCGCGCTATCTCCCGGCCGTGCTCGCCGACCACGGCGTGCTGGTCGTCGAGACCGGTGCGCGCGTCGAGCCCGAGCTGCCGCTTACGCAGCGCACGAGCCGCACGTACGGTCAGGCGCGCGTGACCGTCTACGAGGCGTCGTGATCACGGCGATCTGCCCCGGCTCGTACGACCCCGTGACGAACGGTCACCTCGACGTGATCGGCCGCGTTGCGTGCATCTTCGACCGCGTCGTCGTCGGCGTCGTCGGCGCGCCGCACCACAAGCAGCCGATGTTCGAGATCGCGGAGCGGGTCGAGTTCCTGCGCGACGCGCTCGCGCATCTCCCGAACGTCGAGATCGACGTGTTCCGCGAGCTCGTCGTCGAGTTCGCGCGCCGCTGGGACGCGAAGGCGATCGTGAAGGGCCTGCGCGTGATGTCGGACTTCGAGTGGGAGTTCCAGATGAACCAGCTCAACCGGCATCTCGCACCCGACGTCGAGACGATGTACGTCATGGCGAGCCCGCAGGTGAGCTTCGTCTCGTCGAGCGGAGTGAAGGAGATCGCGGCGTTCGGCGGCGACGTGTCCGCGCTCGTGCCGGAACCCGTCGCGCGCCGCTTCAAGGAGCTGTTCCCGAACGGCCGTCCGGGGACGCCCGAGAATCCGACGGAATGACTCGTAGAGCGGTCTTGCAGGACCTCTCCGGGCACCGGCGAAGAACCCGAGGTTAGACTTCGGCCTATGGACGTCCTCGTACTCATCGACAAGCTCGACGACCTCGTGCACAACGCGAAGGCCGTCCCCCTCACCGACCAGGTGCGCATCGACCGCGAGGAGATCTACGACATCCTCGATCAGATGCGCGCGACGATCCCGGAAGAGATCAAGCAGGCGCGCTGGATCGTCAAGGAGCGGCAGGAGATGCTCGCCGAGGCGAAGCGCGAGGTCGACCGGCTGCTCGCAGAGGCGCGCGAGCAGGCGGTGCGCGAGGCGTCGCAGACGGAGATCGTGAAGATCGCCGAGCACCAGGCGCAGGACATCGTCGACGACGCGCGCCGGCAGGCGCGCGAGACGCGTCTCGAGATGGAGGACTGGGCCGACGGCATCCTGTCGACGCTCGAGGTCAACCTCGACAAGTTCCTCTCCGCCGTGAAGCGCGGCCGCGAGCGGTTGCACGAGCGTTCGCAGGAGACGGTCGTCGCGGGCATCGGCCCGAGCGACGGCTCCGGCGACGACCTCGGCTACTAGCGTCGCCGATCGCTCCGAGGCCGGGCGCGTGCGTCGCCGCCGGATCGTGGAGTGGATCGGCACGCTCGCCGTCGCGGCGCTCGTCGTGTTCCTCGTCGAGGCGGAGGTCGTCCAGCCCTTCCGCGTGCCGACCGCGTCCATGGAGCCCACGCTGCACTGCGCGCGTCCGACGGAGGGATGCACCGCGCGGCTCAACGACCGCGTCTTCGTCGCGAGGATCGTCTTCCGCTTTCGCGACCCGCACCGCGGCGAGATCGTCGTCTTCCATGCGCCCGCCGCGGCGAAGCGCCTCTGCAGCGAGGGCGGGACGTTTCTGAAGCGGGTGATCGGCCTTCCCGGCGAGGTCGTCTCCGAGAAGAACGGCTTCTTCTACGTCGACGGGCGCAAGCTGGCGGAGCCGTACCTCGACTTCTACGTTCGGGATTCCGTCACGAGCCGGTGGCCCCGGCTGCGCGCAAAGCAGTACTTCGTCATGGGCGACAACCGCATCGCCTCGTGCGACTCCCGCACGTGGGGGCCCGTGCCGCGGCGCTCGTTCATCGGGCCGGTCGTCGCGACGTACTGGCCGCCGACCCGCTGGACGATCCGCTAGAGGCGACGTACTCCGCGCCCAGGTCGCGGGCGAGCCCGGCGAACGCCTCTGCCGCGGCCGAGCGGTACCGGTCGCGGTGCCAGACGATCGCGATGTCGCGCGGCGGGATCCGCGTGAGAAACGGCAGCGCCACGACCGACGGGTTGCGCGGGTTGACGACGAGCCGAGGCACGACGGCCACGCCGAGCCCCTCGGCGACGAGGCCGGTCAGCGTGCCGTTGTCGTCGGTGCGGAAGACGACGTTCAGGTGGGGCACGCGCCCGCGCAGATACGTCTCCGGCTCGCCGGTGCTGCGCCAGCCGATCAGCGGCACGCCCGAGAGCTCGCGCAGCGGCGGCGCCGCGTCGCGGGCGGCGATCTCCGAGCCCGCGGCGACGATCAGCACGTAGGGGTCGCGCAGCACCTCCGCCGACTCGAACGGCCCCTCGGGCAGCGGCAGGTTGGCGAACGTCAGGTCGAGCTCGCCGTGCTCGAGCAGCCGCAGCAGGTCGGCGTCGTCCGTCTCCTCGCGGACGTGCACCTCGACGCGCGGCCACTCCTGCCGGAACCGGCGCAGCAGGGCGGGGAGGATGCGCGCGCCGACGCTCTGGTAGATCCCGACCCGGAGGGGGCCCGCCGCACCTTCGGCGAACGCCGCCATGTCGGCCTGGGCGGCGTCGAGCTGCGCCACGATCGCGTCGGCATGGCGGAGCAGCAGCCGGCCCGCATCGGTGAGGTCGACCCGGCGCGGGCCGCCGGGGCGGTCGACGAGCCGCTGGCCGACGACGCGCTCGAGCTGGGCGACCTGCTGGCTCACGGCCGACTGCGTGTAGCCGAGCTCGCGCGCCGCGCGGCCGAACGAGCGGTGGCGCGCCACGGCGTCGAGCGCCACGAGGTGGCGCAGCTCGACGCCCGTCCATCTATCACGTTTCATAATCAAGTCGAATCATAACTGGATTTGTGCTAATCGAGAGGCACAGGCACCCTGGGTGTCATGAAGCTCGCCGCCGCACTCGTCACGGTCTATCTCGTCTGGGGCTCGACGTATCTCGCCATCGCCGTGGCGAACCGGTCGCTGCCGCCGCTGCTGATGCTCTCGGCGCGGTTCCTGATCGCGGGCGCCCTGCTCTACGGCTGGTCGCTCCGGAGCGGCGACGTCGCGGCCGAGCGGCCCGGCAAGCGCCAGTGGCTTTCGGCGGCCGCCGTCGGCGCGCTGCTGCTCGTGGTCGACACGGGCGGCATCGCCTGGGCGGAGCAGCGTGTCGCCTCGGGCGTCGCGGCGCTCCTGGTCGCGAGCGTCCCCCTCTTCATCGCGCTGCTCGACCGCGCGTTCTTCGGCATCAAGCTCGGCTTCGGCGCCGCGGCCGGCATCGCCACGGGCCTGCTCGGCGTCGGTCTGCTCGTCGGCCCGAGCGCCAAGATCGACGCGCTCGGCGCCGGCGTGATCCTCGTCGGAGCGTTCTCCTGGGCCGCCGGCTCGGTGTACTCCCGCGTGGCGCCCCTGCCGCGGCGACCCCTGCTCTCCGCCGCGATGCAGATGCTCTGCGCCGGCGTGCTGCTCGCCGTCGCCGGCCTCGCCATGGGCGAGGGCTCGCGCATCCGGCTCGGCGCGGTGTCCGCGGCGTCGCTCGCCGCGGTCGCCTTCCTGATCGTCTTCGGCTCGCTCGTCGCGTTCACCGCGTACACGTGGCTGCTCAAGAACGCCTCGGCGTCGCTCCTGTCGACCTACGCCTACGTCAACCCCGCCGTCGCCGTGTTCCTCGGTTGGGCGCTCGTCGGCGAGCACGTCGGCTCGAAGGAGATCGCCGCGGGCGTCGTGATCCTCTCCTCGGTCGCGCTCCTCGTCTTCGGCCGCGACGCCCGCGTCGTCGCCGAGCCGACCGCCGAGTCGCTGGCGCCGTACATCCGCCGCCAGGACGCGCGGCTCGTGGAGTTCCCCCGCGACGCGCCGCGGCTCTCGGATCTGCGCCGCATCGCCGCCTAGCTGTAAGTCCCAGGAGCGTTGTTCGTCCGACCTGCCTTGGAGGCTGGTGGTTGTGAAGGCCATCAGCGACTCCAAGGAGGTCGGACGGTGATATTGCATCGCAACGCCAGGACGTGCCCGCA